>JACCDH011270208.1_pt1 | contig 14946 bp, 21 predicted proteins | sample 7442481 | NCBI WGS metagenome assembly JACCDH01 (sample SAMN15323433, study PRJNA562643) | freshwater metagenome | isolation source: river surface water | place: USA:Blue River Watershed | collected 2017-08-15
ACCTGCTGGTGCCACCTGCGCTTGAGACGGAAGCAGAGAAGTGGCTCGCCGCCGTCTCGCCCGCAAAAGCCGCCGATGTGAACCCCTTTGCCGGGTCCCTCAGCCTTGTCGTGGAACCGCGCCTGACTTCAGCCGCGCGCTGGTATGTCACCGCCGACCCCGGCGAGATCGATGGCCTGGAATTCGCCTATCTCTCCGGCAACGAGGGGCCGCAGGTCGAAAGCAAATCCGGCTGGGATGTCGATGGCGTCGAGATCAGGGTGATCCTGGATTTCGGGGCGGGGTTCCTCGACCACCGTGGCTGGTTCGCTAACGCGGGCGCATGAGCATGACGGATCTCGGTCAACTGACTGAGTGGCGGGATGCCCTTCTGGCAGCCCGCTACAAGGGCGTGCGCACGGTCGAATATGACGGCAAGCGCATCACCTACGCCACAGACGGTGAGATGGCTGCCGCCCTCGCCGATCTTGAACGGCGCATCACTGGCCTCGGCCCTAAGCGGGTCTCGGTCGTTCGCATTCAATCCAGCAAAGGGGTGTGACCCATGAAGACCTTTATCCAGAATGGTGACGTGATCACCGTCCCCGCTCCCACTGGCGGCATCACATCCGGCGATGGCATGCTGGTAGGCAACCTCTTTGGTGTGGCCGCCACCACCGCCGTAGAAGGCGAACCCGCCGAAGTGGCCACCACCGGCGTCTACTCGCTTCCAAAAGCCGCCAGCGCTGTCCTGGCCCTTGGTGCACGCGTCTCATGGGACAACACCGCTAAGGTGGTCACCGCGCCGGGCACCGGCCGCTATCCTATCGGGATCGCCGTCGAAGATGCACGCAATGGCGCGACAACGGTTGCGGTGCGCCTCGACGGTATCGGGACCGCCGCCACATGATGGAGCGGGATGTTCACGCAACGCTAGACAGCCTGACCCTCTTGGTGGAGAGCACCAAGGGGGCGGAGGCTCTCGACCGCCTTCACAGCTATGCGGCGGTAATGGCGCTCTGCACTGACCTGCGCAAAGCGGCCACCGAATACAACGGCACTTGGAATATCACGATGGTGATTGGCGAAGTGGAAAACCACATGGCCGCCATCGCCGGAATATTCCCCACCTGGGATTTACCGCCAGATCAGCATCGTGGGGGCGCGCGCGCCGCGATCATGAAGCTCGCCATGCCGACTTGCTTCGGCGTGCAATCCACGGTCCCGGCTTTGCAACGCAAACCGTAAGGTTGGCGCCTGCAACGTTACGATTGGCTACGGCGGCCGAGACCACAACTTCACTCAGCCCCCCCCTCTTCGGAGGGTGTTTTCGTCTGCAACACCCACAATTTCAGCGCGTCGGCCGAGGAACGTCCCGCGAACATCTGCGCCTCGCCACGTCGCATTGGTGTCGCACGGAATAAGCGCGAGGAGTTGTAAGCCTCTGGAATCTTTCGGAAACGTGTCGCACAGGGTTGCAACACCGCAAGACAAGACAAAGCCGCCACGAAGGCGGCCTAAGTATTTGTAATTGCGACTATTTTTTTGGTTGCGGGGGCAGGATTTGAACCTGCGGCCTTCAGGTTATGAGCCTATACCCAAACGATTCCAATAACTTAGCAAATCCAGATACTTAACCGACAAGCCTTTGATATCGCGAAATTTGTGACCCGGCATTCGGCCGCATTCGCCTACATTCAGCCGCAAATACGACGCGAAACCCGCATTCGCGGGTTGATGTGGCGTTGATGTAGCGCCACCCCCATCCTGCCCAAGCTTGATCACCAGATCCCCTTCTGCCGGGACAACTGCATCGACGCGCTCGGCCCTTACCTGCCGTTCGGCCCGGCTCATCAGGCGACGATAAAGCAGTCATTTTTACGACGCGCAGCGGCGATCGCAGCAATGCCGCGAAACCTTCTTTTTGGGGCTGTTCGCAATCATCCATGTGACGCGCAAGTCTAGAAATAATGCCCTCCACGCCAAGGCAGAATATCTTGAAGAATTGGCTCGGGCGTTGCCAGCAAACAAATTTCCAGTGCCGTCCAGTTTGGCCTATTCTTTTCGCAACAGACCCGCGATGGCGGTGGCAATATCGGCCGCCATGTCGATCTTGTTGGTCCTGTGCGTAACGGTATTTGTTGTCACGATCCGACCTGCGGCGGCAGTCAGAAGCGCGTGGCTTTCCGCGGCGAAAATCGCGTGAACGGCAAGGCAGACGGGCGGCGGGTGGCCGAGTTCGGTCACATGGCGCGCGGCAGCGACCATGGTGTGTGCAGAAGAGATGATGTCATCGACCAGCACGGGCGTCCGCCCCATCAGTCGATCCGGATCGGGCAAGGAAATTCGCACGTCGAAGCCACCAAAGCGTTCTTTTTCCAGCACCTGCCAGGGGGCGCCAGCCAGTTTCGCGACTTGAGCCACCCATTGCTGACTTTCGACATCCGGCCCGATCAGAACCGGATTGGGCACGTTGCGGGAAATCCAGTCCGCAAGGCGTGGGGCGGCGGCAACCACCTGGCTTGCAAGGGAATACACCTCGCCCAATGAAGCATAGCGGTGGAGGTGGGGATCAACCGTGATCAACCAGTCGAAGCTTGCCGATAGAATACGCCCAATGCTTTTGGAGGTGATGGCTTCGCCGGAATGAAAGCGACTGTCCTGCCGCAGATAACAAAGATAGGGCGCAACCAACCCGACGCAGCGCGCGCCCAGCGAACGGGCGGTATCCGCAGCGAAGATCAAGGGGGCCAGCTTCGCGTCGGGGCGGTCAAGCGTGCAAACCAGTATGACCTCCCTGTCCATCGGGTCGGTTAAAAAGGCGCAGATAGGTTTCACCGTCTGGGAAGGTGCGGGTTTCGAGATGACCGGTCTCGGCAGCGAGGTGTCCGGCCAGCATACCTGCGAAGGCTTCGTTGCCGGGTAGCGCATAGATCAGGGGGATCATTGGACTGGCTCCTTCGCTTCGAGCAAGATTGGCGCGGCAACCGTGTTCGCATAAGCCAAGGCGTAATCAAGTTCAGCTGGCGTCTCAGCATGGACTTCGAACAGTGGCTGACCCGCCGTCACCCGGTCGCCCTGCCTGACCAGAAGCTTAATCCCGGCGGATTTCTGGGCGGGCGCTCCGGCAAGTTTCGCTACCTTGGCCAGTGCGCGGTTGTCCACCGACGTAATCCACCCGGCAGCGGGGGCCAGCCAAGGCCGTCGCTGGGCGGCGACTGCAGGCTGGCGCACGCCGCCCTGCGCTTCGCAGATGCGCTGGAACTTGGCCCAGGCCTGACCGTTGCGCAGGGTCGCAAGCGCCAGCGCTTCGCCAGCGCCCGGCACGCAATGATTGACAAGTTCCAGCACGGCTCCAGCCAGCGTGCAGGCGCGGGCCTGCAGGTCTGCCGGTAACTCGGGGTCTTGCCGCAGCACCGCCAGCACGTCGCGCGCCTCTAGCGCAGGGCCAACTCCGCTGCCGACCGGCTGGCTGCCATCCGAGATCAGGGCCCGAGCGGTAATGCCAAATGTCTTGGCAACCGCGATCAACCGAGCCGCCAAGGCCTCTGCTGCAGCCAAGCTTCGCAGTTTGGCGGTTGGGCCGACTGGCAGATCCAAGACGAGATGGCTCGCACCGGCGGCGACCTTTTTGGAAAGGACCGAGGCGACCAATTGCCCCTCGGAATCCAGATCCAGCACCCGCTCGACCCTGATCAAGAGATCATCCGCCGGGCTGAGGTTGACGGCGCCGCCCCAGACAACGCAGCCGCCCTCCTGCTCCACCACACGGCGGATGGCGCGCAGGTCGAGGTCGACCGGTGCCAGCGTCTCCATCGTGTCGGCAGTACCTGCGGGCGAGGTGATCGCGCGCGATGATGTCTTGGGCATAGTAAGGCCAAGCGCCGCAACGATAGCCACCACGATTGGCGTCGTGCGGTTGCCGGGAAGGCCGCCAATGCAATGCTTGTCGACAATCGGCCCGACGCCCCAGTCAAGTTGCTGCCCTGCGTTGATCATCACGCGGGTCAGCGCGGTAGTCTCGGCCTCGTCCATAGGAAAGGCGGAACCGGCGGTCAGGAAAGCTGCCGTTTCAATCACCGAATAGCGACCGCTTGCAACATCCGCGATAATCCCGGCGTATTGGGCTTCGTCCAGCCGTTTGCCGAAGATGCGCGCCCGGACGTCGCTGAAGGATTGGGGTGGCGGCGGATGCGAGACCGCGATCCGCGCGCCTTTAACGATACCAAGCTTGTGCCAGGTCAGTTCGGACAGTCCCGCCTCGCCCTGGTCGAGCAAGTCCGACGTCACCTGATAAAGCGTCGCCACCACGCTGTTGCCGCCCGCACGGAGCAGCACCCGAGCGCGCGAGCCAAGACCCTCGGCGCGGCAGACGTGGCAATCTTCGCGCATGAAGACCACGGCCTCGTCCGCCGTTACAATTCCCATACGGCGCGCCTTGAGACCGTGGTTCGAATGAACATCGCTCATGCCGGAACCACCCGTTCTATGGGCTGCGGAAGGTGGCACGCCCAGCCGGGTTCTATTGCGATCCGCTGCTGCAACGCTGCTGCCTCCACAGGCTTGCCATGGACGATGAATGTGGCGGGCGGGCGGCGGCGAAAGCCAACGAGCCAGCGCAGAAACTTGTAGGCATCGGCAGACAGCATCGGCAGGTTGACGGTGCCAGCGGTGCCGAAGAAGCTGAAGGAAACGGGCATCTGCAAACCCTTACGGTTCCGGGAAAACATTCGGTCTGAGTGGGGCCCGCAGTTGGGCCCCCACAGGTTCAACCCAAAGTCACGGTTCTAAGTAGGTGATCCCGTTCGGGCCATCGCCAACCTCGTAGGTCGCAGTGACCTTCAGTGTGGCGATATCGATTGCAGTTACGGTGTCGTCGTCGACATTGGTGACAAAGACCGACCGGCCATCGTCGCTGATGTCCACGCCATGCGCTGCCGTGCCGGTTTCGATGGAGGCGACGACCGTTCCTTTGGCCACCTCGATCACCGAGATACGGTTGTCCGGCTCATCCTTGCTGCCCTGATTGGCCACAAAGACATAGCGGCCATCGGTGCTGGCATGAAGCTGGATCGGCCCGCGTCCGACCGGGATGCGCACCATCACCTTGCGTTCGGCAAGGTCGATTACCGCCACCGCGTCCTCGTCGCGCAAAGAGACGAAAGCGCGGCTGCCGTCGGGCAGGAAGCCGACTTGCACTGGGGTCTTGCCAACCGGAATGCGGGCGATCTCGGTCCGGGAAGCCACGTCAATCAGCGATACGCTGCCATCCTCGACATTGGCGACCAAGAGCAGGTTTTGATCGGGGCTGAGCCGTATGCCATGTGGGTAGGCGCCGGTCTGGATCCGCGCGACCATTTGCCCGGCCTTCAGGTCGACCACCCCAACTGTGTTCTCGCCCGCATTGGTGACGAAGGCGATGCTGCCATCGGCCAATGCGACCACATGCGCCGGATGCTCGCCCACTTCGATCAGGGCGCGAGGCGGCTTGGTAAGGTCAAGCGGGTCCAAAACCGCCAGAAGGCCGGCCTCGGCATGACCCACCATCCCAGCCATGTTCTGATCGGCCATGCCATGATCTGCCATTGGTCCAACGACCAGCAAAGGCTGACCCTTGCCAATGCCATCGACATTGTGCGGCACGATCGGCAGAGGCACGGTCTCTACTTGGCCCGACGACAGGTCGATCCGGCTAATGGAAGCGGCGGCCTCATTGGCGGTGAAAACATAGCCAGTTCCGTCAGCGAAGACCGCCGATGCGCTTAAAAGCAGGCCAAGAAGAGCCGAAGCGGCATGGGCGTAAGGATGTGAGAGGCGGTTCATTTTGATATCCTCGAACTGACCGCGCCAGCGTTCCGCAAGGGCGGCGGATTGTCATGGGCGCGCAGACCCGGCGGGTCTACGCACAATGCAGCGAGACGAGCGCGGCCCCATCTCTTAGGGTGAGGGCGTCGCGGTGTCGGTCATGGCGGGCATGTCAGCGGCGGACATCATCCCCTGCATCGGCATCATGCCCATCATGCCAGAAACCTGCAGGAAAAGCGCATCCAGCGAGGCGCGCTGGTCCTCTGAAAAGGCTTCGGCCAAAGGCTTCAGCGCCGCATTGAGTGCCTGAAGCCCGTCAAGGCGGGTCTGCAGCGCGTGTTGCTGATCAAGCAATTGGCCCACCACAACACTACCGGTGTCATGGCCGTGATCAGCCGGTGCGGCCTGCGCCAGCCCTGCCGCGTTCTGACGCATTGCATCAGCAAGGGCTGCCCAAAGCGGTTCCTGCGCCTCGGTGATTGCCAGTTCCGCATGCAGGAAAGCGATCCGACCTTCGACATGGCGTGCCGGATCACCCATCTCCTGCATCATCCGCATCATGTCCGGCATCATCGCCATCATTCCCATTGCCGGCGCTTGGGCGGCTGCCGGGGCGGCTTCTTCTGCAGGTTTGGGGTGGTGGGCATCTTCGGCCCAAAGGTTGCCCGGAATGGCCAGGGCAAGGACTGACAGGGCGAGCAAAGATTTCATCTGCATTTTCAGACTCCAGTCTTGATGAGACGATTATATGAGACGGCCATGACAAAGGCCGTGAGCCAGCCAGCCGCAAAGCTGACGGCAATCGCAGTCGCGCCCGCGCGGACAGTTTCCACTGGCGCTGCGGTGAACAGTGCCAACCAACTGTGTGCCAGTTGCACCTGCGGCAGCAGGACGATGGCGAGCCAGCACAGGGCCGATAGAACGGTCAGAGAAATGGCCAGCGAAAGGGCGAATGCGGTGGGTTTCAGGGGCGACATATCAATCCTCCTTCGTGGCGGTGTTCCTGCCGTCTGTCGCCTTGGGCGATCTAAGGTGATGTCCATGATGTCCACGGTGCATGAAGACATGCATCAACGGACAGGCGAGTATGAGAAGCAGCGGTGCAACCGCGGCTAAATGCGCGCCGTGCCAGAAGATGAGGTAGACAGCGCCCGCGGTAACAAGGCCGAGCAAGAAAAGGCCCTTCGGGTTGGTGAAGCAGCGAAACATCTCAGATCCTCCTTTTGTGGGAATGCGCGTTTTGGCGCAGGCGCGCTGGATGGGCGACAGAGCGGCGCAGAACATGAGTTTCCATGGAAAACCTCCTGATCATAAATCGGTGGGCAGGCCCTTTTGCGGGCCGTCTGTCCGTTCGTTCAGATCTGTCGTGGAGGTTCCTGTGCGGGGCGAATGGTGCGGCCCGCCCAAAGCGGCCCAAAGTCGGACAAAAGCTCGGCGGTGCTGGTTTCGGTCAGAAAAATGGATTCAGTTTCGCCGGGCAAGACCGTGCAAGTCAGGCAGTTTCCAACAAGACAGCAGCTGTCGCCAGAGCATCCGTCGTGATGTTCCGCACATGCGAGGTGGTCGACCGCTGCCGCACTTTGGACGAGAAGATGTTCTTGCGCGACCTCGGCTTGTGGCACAAAACCGGACATGCCTGCGAACACAGGCAGCAGCAGGATCAGCATGAACAGTGTCCGCAGGGCACCCAAAGTAGGCCTCCTTCTCACGGATTATTCTGCCGGATGCGGCAAAAGCAGCCTTGATCAGGATCAAGTCAAAAGAAAGAGCCTATCACAAGCCGGTGACCTCAACTTGGCCTTTGGTCACCGCGAGGTTGATCTCACCAGCCTTGCAGGCGAAACGATCCAAAAGGCCAGCAGGGGCACCACAAGCCATTGCAGCAGCGGGCTGAGACCGGTTCCAAGAAAGGGAAGCCTTGGCATGATATCGCGGTATGCCCATCCCTGCCGCACCTCGACATTCCACCATTCGGAAAACGCCGTGTAGGCTAGCGCCAAGGCAATGGTGATGACAGCGACGGAAAAGGCGCGCTCCTCGGGCCAATGCCGCGCGCGAAGAATGACGCGAGCGCCAGTCAGGCTGAGAGAGGCGATCAGAATGTCTCCGACTGTGCAATGCAATATGGCATAAGAGATCTCCGGGATGCTGCCCGTCAGCCACAGCGTGTAGAGCGGCATCTGCGCGATTTCCCAGATCAGGTTCAGCACACCACTCGCAATCACATAGCGCAACAGGGCCTGCCACGCTGTTACGGCAGTCGGAAGAAGCGGATCGGGCATGGCTCCTTGGCTTTCAGAGGAGTTCAATCTGTGCCAGATTTTATCCGAAAGTTTTCAAATCCTGAACCAGGAACATATGCGCCATCTGACTGTGATCCTTTGCCTGTGGGGGCTTACCTCTGACGCCTCGGCCGAAACCGGGGCTGCACTTTATGCCCGGCATTGCGCGGCCTGCCATGGGGCCAATCTGGAAGGTCAGCCCGAGTGGCGCAGCCCGAAGGCGGATGGCAGCTATCCCGCGCCGCCGCACGACGCCGAAGGCCATACCTGGCACCATGATGATGCCATGCTGACCGATTACGTGGCGCGCGGCGGGCAGGCAGTTCTGGACGAGATGGGGGTGTCGTTCCGCTCTGCCATGCCTGCCTTTGGCGAGACTTTGACTGCCGATGAGATCACAGCGATCCTTGATTTCATCAAATCAACATGGCCGGAGCGCATCCGGCAGGCGCGGGAGCAGCGATTGGCCCCCGCGCCGTAGCCATTTAGTCAACCGCTGCACGCCAGCGCGCACCGCCATCATCTGAAACGACCAGCGTGCCGTCGCCAGACAAGGCCATAAGGCGCAGCGGCTCCGCCTTCGTGACAGCAAGGTAAAGCAGATACCCCCCGGGCAGCTCGGCTGTGACCAAAGTGACAGCGCCTGTAGCCTCATCCAGCTCGATCAACCCTCGCCCCAGTTGCACGGCCCGGAGCTTGCCATCAGCGCCCATATCAACGGTGCTGACCGGCGCTGCGGTCAGCAAAAGGGATTGCCATGTGGCCCCGGCATCGGCACTTACGAAAAGCCCGCCTTCGGTTGCGGCGAAGATACGGTTCGGATCACGGGCAGAGGTGGCCACATCAATCAGCTTTTCGGGCGCGGTTCCGGTAATTGCCCAAGTCGCCCCGGAATCCGTGCCGCGCTGCACTGCGCCGTCATGGCCGATGCCGTAGATCACCCCGGCATCGGCGCGGCTGACCTCCATATTGTGAAAATCCACCGGACCGCCGATGCCTTCTGACACTGGCAGCCAGCTTGCACCGCCGTCCTCGGTGCGGATCACCCCAAGATTGCCGCCGCTTGCCGGATGGCCACTTGCGAAGGCTTTGCCCGGCCCGCCCGGCACCTGAGAAAAGCCCATGAAGTCATCACGGCTGCTGCCCATCAGTCGGGCAGTTTGTGCTGACAGATCGATTGTGAAGATGCCGTGATGGGTGGCAAGAGTTACACTCTCGTGGCCCGAGGGCCCTTCGGCGATACCGTGAATGTGAGTATTGGACAGAAGCTCTGCCAGTGGCAGGGTCTCCTGCGCCTGCGCCGCGATGGGCAGCGCAAAGGCTGCAACGGCAAGTATGCGGATCATATTGGTTTTCCCTTGTGCGACATAGGGCTGGCGGCGACGCCAGCCCTTTTTGATCTCAGGCCGAGACCGCAAATTCGGTCATCATGCCGGTCGACAAATGCGGCATGTGGTGACAATGCAGCATCCAGCGCGCGGCCTCTCCGGCATCCAGCGCTACGCTGACCATGCTCATCGGTGGCACATGCACCGTGTCGCGCAAGGCCCCGTTAACCGCCTGCCCGTTCAGCGCCACCACCTGAAACACATGGCCATGCAGGTGCATCGGATGCGCCATCATCGACATGTTGTGGAACGTCAGCACCACACGTTCACCGGTCTTGGCGAGGATCGGCCGGTGCTTGCCCCAAGTCTGGCGATCGATAGTCCAAAGATAGGGCATCATGGACCCGCCAAGCATCAGATTGTCGCTGCGATCCACCGGGCGATCCGTCAGCGGATTTGCGGCCTGCAACAGCGCCTCTTGTGCCAGATCGGTGGAAAAGGCCGGATGCGGGGCGTCGCTGACCAGCGCAATCCTTTCAACTTTGGCGCCCTTGGTTGCCAGCACAACTCCGGTCCGCTCGACCGCGCCTTCGCGCAAGGCAAGGATCGGGAAAGCGCCTCCTTCTGCCGGTACGGTCACCTCGATATCGAGTCTCTGCCCCATTGCCAGCCCAAAGCGGCCGCCCGCGACGGGCCGCACCGCATTCCCGTCGGTGGCAACCAACTGGCCGGGCAAGGCACCGGTATCAACCCAGAACACCGTCGCCGCAGCGCCGTTGATGATGCGCAAAAGTACGCGGGCACCCTTGTCAACAGTCACAACTTCGGGGTCGTCCAGCGTGCGGTCATTGGCCAGATAGGCGTCGAAGGCGAAATCATTCAGGTCCATCGCCCCCATGGTCATGCCGCCCATCTGCATGGTGCCATGATCCATGCCCGGCATGGCCATATCTCCGCCTTCTGACCCTGCACCACCCCCCATGTTGGACATGTCATGCCCACCCATCGCGGCACCCGCCGTGATTTCGGCCAGCACTTCGGCGGCCGGTCGGAAGCTGAGATCATGCAGCAGGATCGTGACCTCTTGCCGATCCTGCGCGGCATCGTCGGCGCTGCGCACGATCAGAGGCGCAGCAAGCAAGTCCATTTCCTGCACCGGAATATGGGAATGCATCCAGTGGGTTCCCGGACGTGCCGCGAAATCAAAGCTGCGCGTCTCGCCCGGCTTCAGTGCGGGTTGCGGCATATCCGGCACCCCGTCCTGCGCATTCGGCGCGTGCTGGCCGTGCCAGTGCAGGATGGTGTCCTCGGTCAGCTCATTGACCAGATCAAGCCGAAAGGCCTCGCCCGGCTCCAGCATCACGCCGCTGCGGCCATTGGCATCAAGAATGCCCTTCACGGTGATGGCGCGCCCGCCAATATCCAGCGTGCGGGTGGTGGCACGCAATTGGCGCAGCGGTGCGGCCATGGCGGAAAGGGGCAGGAAAAGCGGCAAGGCTGCAGCGGAACTTGCGGCCAGAAAGCCGCGACGGGAAAGCAGTGTCATGTCATTAAACTCCGAATAAGACGCAAGGCGCGTCGGTCTGGGATCGGGTGCCGCGTGGCACCCGGCGATCAGACCAGCGGCTTCGGAGGCCGCTCGGCCATGTCTGGCCGCAAAGAGGCCGGTTGCGTCTCATCATCTGGGCGCAGAACGGCTATCTTTGAAAAGCTTATATTTTTCTCAGCAACGATCGGTTCGTCGATCCACGAAAGGCAACCCTGCATGCAGAGCATGCCGCCGGCGGGATGTCCTGCCACAGGACGATGGCCGACCATGTGCTTGTTTTGAACAGGCGCCGTGGGTGCGTGAGACATGCTGTGACCCGGCGCAGGATTCGGCGCGGCACATGCTGCGCCAGCCTGAACGCCCGCGATCAACAGCAGGCAAACCGCTACAACCCGCACCATGATGTTGACCCAGCCGCGCATGAACCGGAAGCTACTCCTGTGATGATAGACGCTCTAGTCTTAGGAAAATGGTTGTGCTGCAGCCTTGATGCAAGTCAAAGTCGAACGCAAACGACTGGCCCAAAGTGAATGTGAAGTTGGGGAAGGGTTTCATGCGGTTTTTTGCCAGCATAGGGCGACAAACAGGTCTGGCGCTTTTGCGCTGGATGCTTGTCTGCGCGATGCTGGCTGTGGTCTCGACGCAATCGCATCATGCCTTTGCTTCTGAAATTAACCACGAAACCATCATGTCTGCCTCGGTTGACGCTGAGGCGGACAGTTTCCACCATCATTCCGATGGCGCGTGTCAAAGTGCGGGGCATTGCGCACCGGTGTTTGTTGGCATTGCGCCAGCCTTCAGTCTTGCCGCGAAAACTTGGGGTCCTGCTGAGTTTATTCTCGCGGATGCGCTGCCTTCACATGGCTGCACGGTCGGTCCCGGTCAGCACCCTCCGAAGACCGCTCAGCTGATCTGAACATCCAATCGGCACGGCTGCGCGCCCCAAGGGGGCGAAGTGCCAGCTTCTAGTTCCCGACACCTCGGGCACGTTCTTCCCCAATCCGGATTTCCAACATGGCCCACGAAACCCACCCTTCCGCAGGCAACACGGTCTACACCTGCCCGATGCATCCCGAGGTGCGACAGCCCGCTCCGGGAACCTGCCCGAAATGCGGCATGACTCTGGTTCCCGAAGGGACCGCCGAACAGGGCAGCCACGGCCATGGCACCCATGCCCATACCGGCCACCACCATACCGCGTCGCCGCGGCCCGCGCCGAAGGCCAGCTTCGATACGGTGCCAAAGGCGTGGGCCGGCCCGGTTTACACCTGTCCGATGCATCCAGAGGTGCGACAGACCACTCCCGGGTCTTGCCCGATCTGCGGCATGGGGTTGGAGCGCGATGCCGCCGGCGCGGCGGACGATGCGCCAAACCCCGAATTGCTGGACTTCACCCGCCGGATGTGGGTCGGCATCGTGTTGACCCTGCCGCTTCTGGTGCTGACGATGGGGCCGCTGGTCGGGCTGGGCTGGCTGCGTGAGATCTTTGGTGAACGTCCAACCATGTGGGTCGAGCTGGTTCTGGGCACGCCGGTTGTCCTATGGTGCGGCTGGCCCTTCCTGCATCGGGGCTGGGTTTCGTTCCTCACATGGCAGCTGAACATGTTCAGCCTGATCGCCATGGGTGTCCTGGCGGCATGGGGCTTCAGCGTGGCAGGGGTGATCGCGCCGCAGATTTTCCCTGACGGGTTTCGCGACGCACATGGCCATGTCGGGGTCTATTTCGAGGCGGCGGCGGTGATCGTCACCTTGGTCCTGCTGGGTCAGGTGATGGAACTGCGGGCCCGCGAAGGCACCGGACGGGCGATCAGGGCGCTGCTCGACATGGCAGCCAAAACCGCGCGCGTCATACGGCCCGACGGCCACGAAGAGGAGGTGGAACTGGAAGCGGTGCAGGTGGACGACCTGATCCGTGTCCGGCCGGGCGAGAAAGTTCCAGTTGATGGCGTCGTGACCGAGGGGCGTTCATCGGTCGATGAAAGCATGATTACCGGTGAACCTGTTCCGGTCGAAAAGGTGGCGGATGATCCGGTGACGGGGGCCACAATCAATGGCACCGGATCGCTGGTCATCAGGGCAACCCGGGTGGGCGCCGATACGATGCTGGCCCAGATCGTCGAGATGGTGGCCAAGGCCCAAAGGTCGCGGGCACCGATCCAGAAATATGCTGATCACGTCTCAGGCCTCTTCGTGCCCGCGGTGATCGCGATTGCTGTGTTGTCTTTTGTCGGCTGGGCAGTCTGGGGGCCGGACCCCGCCCTGTCCTACGGCCTTGTCGCCGCCGTCGCAGTGCTGATCATCGCCTGCCCCTGCGCCCTGGGGCTGGCAACTCCGATGTCGATCATGACTGCCACGGGCAGGGGCGCGCAGGCAGGCGTTCTCATCAAAAACGCCGAGGCGCTGGAGCGGTTCGAAAAGATCGACACGCTGATCGTAGACAAAACCGGCACCCTGACCGAAGGCAAACCCCGCCTGATCGCGGTGCTTCCCGAAGCGGGCCATGATGGGGCCGAAGTGTTGCGCCTTGCCGCCTCGCTGGAGCGCGGGTCGGAACATCCCCTTGCCGAAGCCATCGTGCGCGGCGCGGAGGACAAGGGCGTTGAACTTGCCCCCACCGCCGATTTCGAGGCGATCACCGGCAAGGGTGTTCGCGGCACTGTTGATGGCCGCGCGGTGGCTCTTGGCAACCTCCGATTGGTCACGGATATGGGCCTGAACGCGGCCGATCTGGTGGCGCGGGCGGATCAGCGCCGCGACCAAGGCGAAACCGTGATGTTCGTGGTCTTGGACGGGGCTATCGCTGGCATGGTGTCCGTCGCCGATCCGGTGAAGGAAACCACGCCCGCCGCGCTGAAGGCGCTGCATGACCTTGGCCTGCGGATCATCATGGCCACGGGCGATAACGAACGCACCGCCCGCGCCGTCGCCGCCCGTCTTGGCATTGATGAAATCCGGGCTGATGTGCTGCCGCAGGACAAGGCGCGCATTATCCACGAATTGCAGCAGGCGGGGCATCGGGTTGCCATGGCCGGAGATGGCGTCAACGATGCCCCAGCATTGGCGCAGGCCGATGTCGGCATTGCCATGGGCACGGGCGCGGATGTCGCCATCGAAAGCGCGGGCTTTACACTGGTGAAAGGCAATCTCGACGGGATTGTCCGTGCCAGGCGGTTGTCGCAGGCCACCATGCGCAATATCCGCCAGAACCTTTTCTTCGCGCTGATCTACAACGCGGCGGGGGTGCCAGTGGCAGCGGGGCTGCTTTACCCATTCACCGGAATGCTTATCAGCCCGATGTTTGCAGCCTTTGCCATGAGCGCCTCGTCGATCTCGGTCGTTCTGAACGCCTTGCGGCTGCGCACAGCGCGGATCTGAAGCACTCCATAACTCCAGACAAACCAAGGAGATGAAAGATGATGACTGGCTTTGGAATGGGGTTTGGTTGGCTATGGATGTTGGTGGTAGCGGTCCTGGTGGGGCTGATCATCGCCGCGCTGCTCAAGTACCTGCGTTCATGATATACCTTCTAACGCAATTGTGAAGTTCAACACCTGTCGGACAGTGCTGCCACAATTGACAGGACTTTGGGACTGCATCATTGGTCGAGACATGATGCGGTCCCTTATCCCCAACCTGCTGCAGGTTCTTTCCCTTGTCCTGGTCATTGCGACTGGTACTTCAGGGGTTGCCTTTGCAGATCATGGTGGATCGCATGGGGAGCACTGTATCGCTGTTGACGAGGTTTCGACTGAACATCAGCATTTAACTTCCGATACTGATACGGAGCATCCCGAAAACGGGGAAAAAGCCTGTGTGCAACACAGTTGCATCGCAGTTTTCAATTCACGCTTCATTGCGGATGGCTTGCTGTCTGTTGCCTTGGCTGAGAACAGTAATGGCCATCATTCTTTGACACCCTTCGTTAGGGTGGTGAATCTTTATCGCCCTCCCATCGCCTGATCCCCGCGCCCAGTGCGCGGATATGTCTGCCTGAAACCCTGAC
>JACCDH011578214.1_pt1 | contig 14942 bp, 14 predicted proteins | sample 7442481 | NCBI WGS metagenome assembly JACCDH01 (sample SAMN15323433, study PRJNA562643) | freshwater metagenome | isolation source: river surface water | place: USA:Blue River Watershed | collected 2017-08-15
ATCGTCGCCATTGCCACCGCCCCCGGCAGAGGGGCCGTGGGCATCGTGCGCGTGTCGGGCCGCAACTTGTCCGCCCTGATTCAGGCCTTGTGCGGGCGCAGCCTCAAACCCCGCGAAGCGACCTACCTGCCTTTTGCCGATGCCGATGGCAGCCCGATCGACCATGGCCTGGCGCTGCACTTTGTGGCGCCGCACTCCTTCACCGGCGAAGACGTGCTGGAGCTGCAGGCCCATGGTGGGCCGGTGGTGTTGCAGCTCTTGGTGGCGCGTTGCCTGCAAGCCGCGGCCGAAACCGACCCGGCCACCGGCCAGCCACGCCTGACTGGTTTGCGCGTGGCGCAGCCCGGTGAGTTTTCCGAGCGGGCCTTCTTGAACGACAAGATCGACTTGGCCCAGGCCGAGGCCATTGCCGACCTGATCGACGCCAGCACCGAAGCCGCAGCCCGCAGCGCCAGCCGATCCTTGGCGGGCGACTTTTCCAAAGAGATCCACCAGCTGCGCGATGCGCTGATCCACCTGCGCATGCTGGTGGAGGCCACGCTGGACTTTCCAGAAGAAGAAATCGACTTCTTGCAAAAGGCCGATGCACAGGGGCAATTGACGCGATTGCAAGCGGCCTTGCAAACGGTGCTGGGCCGCGCCAAACAAGGTGCGCTGCTGCGCGAGGGCATCAAGGTGGTGATCGCGGGCCAGCCCAATGCGGGCAAGAGTTCGCTGCTCAACGCCTTGGCGGGGGCTGAACTGGCCATCGTCACACCCATTGCCGGCACCACCCGCGATGTGGTGCAGCAAACCATTCAGATCGAAGGCGTGCCGCTGCATGTGATCGACACCGCCGGCTTGCGCGAAGGCGAGGGCGTGGACGAGGTCGAGCAAATCGGCATTGCCCGCGCCTGGGGACAGATTGAAAACGCCGATGCGGTGCTGTTCTTGCACGACCTGACCCGTGTGGGCCAGGCCGACTATGACCGCGCCGATGCCGACATCGCCACCGGCCTGCAAAGCCGCTTGCCTGCGGGTGTGGCGGTGATCGATGTGTGGAACAAGGCCGATGCCGCCAACGCCTTGAGCGATCGCTCAGGCCTGACCCTGTCGGCCCGCACTGGCGAAGGCCTGCAGGCGCTGCGCCAGCAACTGCTGCAACAAGCGGGCTGGCAACAAGCCAGCGAAGGCCTGTTCATTGCCCGCGAACGCCATGTGCAGGCCCTGCACCGGGTGCGCGAGCACTTAGAGATCGCCGACGCCCACTTGGCCGCACAGGCACAAAACCTGGACCTGCTGGCCGAAGAGCTGCGCCTGGGCCAAAACGCTCTGAACGAGATCACCGGCGAGTTCAGCGCCGACGATTTGCTGGGTGTGATCTTTTCGAGTTTTTGCATCGGCAAGTGAGCTGACCAAAGGCGGCGGTGTCAGGCGTTTGCGGGAAACCCTGAAAAGGTCACCTCTGTGACGCAGTGCAGTGGGGAGGCGGCACAAGATCGCGGTTTGATGCCAATACGCACCTTCGCCATGACTGCCGATACCCAACCCGCGCTCAGCCCCGAGCAAGACGCTTTCCTGCGCGGCCGATCCGATGTGGTGGGCGCCTATCTGGTGCTGCACGCCTGGGGCGTCATCGCACTGGCCATGGCGTTTTTCATCGCCTGGCCCAACCCCTTGAGCTTCGTCGTGGCCGTGATCGTCATCGGCGGCAGGCAACTGGGCTTGGCGATCTTGATGCACGACGCTGCGCACCGCGCCCTGTTCAAGACGACGTGGCTCAACGACACGCTGGGCGCATTTTTGTGCGGCTGGCCAGTGGGTGCGAGCTTGACGCTGTACCGGCCCTACCACCTGAGCCACCACCGACACACCCAACAAAAAGAAGACCCCGACCTGATCCTGTCAGCACCGTTTCCGATCAGCCAAGCCAGCTTCTGGCGCAAGATGCGTCGCGACATTTTGGGCATCACCGGATACCAGCGGCGCATGGAATTTTTCCGCATGGAGATGGGCGATGACCCCAGCCGCGCCAAGCGCTGGCTGAACCTTTGGCGTGCCGAAAAGTATTTCGCCTTGAGCAACTTGGCCATCTTGCTGGTGTGCGCCGCTGCCGGTGTGTGGTGGGCCTACTTTGCGCTGTGGCTCTTGCCTTTGCTGACTTGGTACCAGGTGATCAGCCGCATCCGCAACATCGCCGAACACGCGGTGGTGGGCGACAACGATGACCGCTTGCGCAACACCCGCACCACCCTGACGAACTGGGGCATGCGCATGGTGCTGGCGCCGTATTGGGTCAATTACCACCTGGAGCACCACCTGTTTGTCTTCACGCCTTGCTGGAAGTTGCCCGCCGCCCACCGCATGCTGATCGCGCAAGGCTTTGGCCCGCGCATGGAGCTGACGCAGGGCTACCGGCAAGTGTTGCGCAAGGCCATCTCCAATCCGCACGACGATCCCGATCACGGCAAACCCGCCGATCAGCGCAAAAGCGCAGCCCTCATCTGACTTTCACACTTCAAGGATTGAACATGGCACATCGCCTTGACCAACAAGTGGCCATCATCACGGGCGGCAGCCGAGGCATCGGGCGCGCCATCGCAGAGGCCTACGCCGCCGAAGGTGCCAGCCTGTGCCTGGTGGCCACCGACACTGCCCGCTTGAGCGAAGTCAAAGACGCACTGGGCCTGCCGGCCGAGCGGATCATGACCGTGAGCCTGAACGTGACCGACCGCGATGCCTGCTTTGCCGCGGTGGAACAGGTCGAGCAACGCTTTGGCCGTGTGGATGTGCTGGTCAACAACGCCGGGGTGTACCGCGCCAAGCCCTTCATGGACTATGTGCCTCAAGACTTTCAGGACATGCTCGATGTGAACCTGTTCGGCGTGCTGCACTTCACACAGGCCTGCTTGCCGGGCATGCAAGCGCGCCAGCATGGCCGCATCATCAACATGGCGTCTACCGCCGGCAAATGGGGCTCGCGCAACCAAAGCGCCTACAACGTGAGCAAGCATGCGGTGGTGGGTCTGACGCGTTGCCTGGCACTCGAGGCCAGTCCTTACAAGGTGACCGTGAACGCGATTTGCCCGGGCTTCATCCAGACCGACATGGTCGAGGAGCTCAAGGCGCAGGTGGCCAAGAGCTCGGGCATCAGCGGTGAAGACATGGTCAAAGCCGCACTGGCACGGGTGCCGCTGGGCCGTGTGCTGGACCCGGACGAGATCGCTTCTTTGGCGGTGTATCTGGGCTCGGCCGAATCGCGCGGCATGACGGGCCAGTCGATTCACCTCGATGGCGGCATGGTCTTGAGTTGAGCTTTTTTCAACGCGTTTGTGAATCGCACAGAACGCTCAGACACGTGTGAGACAAGCGTTCGGGATAACCACTACAGCCCTGCGACAACGATGAACCCAGAATGAGACAACCTTGCAGCAACCTTGCATGCACAGGCCTTCACAGGAACCTTGTTCACAAGCCATGTCCAAAGATTTCATTCTCGAAACCCGTGAGCTCGTCAAAGAGTTCAAGGGCTTTGTCGCCGTCAACGGCGTCAACCTGGGGGTCCAGCGTGGTCAGATCCATGCCTTGATCGGCCCCAACGGTGCAGGCAAAACCACGGTGTTCAACCTGTTGACGAAATTTCTGATCCCCACCAAGGGCCAGATTGTGTTCAACGGCAATGACATCACGGCCGAAAAACCCTCGCAGGTGGCGCGGCGCGGCATTGTGCGGTCTTTCCAAATTTCGGCCACCTTCCCGAACCTCACGGTCATGGAAAACGTGCGCATCGGTTTGCAACGGGCCACCGGCACTTCGATGCACTTTTGGCGCTCCGAACGCAGCCTGAACCAGCTCAACGACAAGGCCATGGACCTGCTCGACCAGGTCGATCTGGGCAGCATGGCCGACCTGACCGCGGTGGAGCTGCCTTATGGCCGCAAGCGCGCTTTGGAAATTGCCACCACCTTGGCCATGGACCCCGAGTTGATGCTGCTCGACGAGCCCACCCAGGGCATGGGCCACGAAGACGTAGACCGCGTGACGCAGTTGATCAAAAAAGTGGGTGCCAACCGCACCATCTTGATGGTGGAGCACAACATGAATGTGGTGTCCAAAATTGCAGACACCATCAGTGTTTTGCAGCGCGGACAAGTGATTGCAGAAGGACCTTACACCGTGGTGTCGCAAAACCCCCAAGTGCTCGAAGCCTACATGGGCACCACCGACAACCAGCTGGAGGGGGCCCATGGCTGAATCCAAAGAATTCCTGCGCATCAGCAACCTGCAAGCCTGGTACGGCGAGTCGCACATCCTGCACGGGGTGGACCTGACGGTGAACGAAGGCGAAGTGGTGACCTTGCTGGGCCGCAACGGCGCAGGGCGCACCACCACCGTCAAATCCATTTTGGGCTTGGTGGGCCGTCGCACCGGCTCCATCACCATCAAGGGTCAAGAGACCGTGAACTGGGCGCCGCACCAGATTGCCAAACTCGGACTGGGTTATTGCCCTGAAGAGCGCGGCATTTTCTCGGCATTGACCTGCGAAGAAAACCTGTTGCTGCCGCCCGTGATTGCCCCCAACGGCATGTCGGTGGAAGAAATCTACGAGATGTTCCCCAACCTGCTGGAGCGTCGCAACAGCCCCGGCACCCGCCTGTCGGGCGGTGAGCAGCAAATGCTGGCCGTGGGCCGCATCTTGCGCACGGGCGCACGCTTTTTGTTGCTGGACGAAATTTCCGAAGGCTTGGCCCCTGTCATCGTGCAAGCCTTGGCGCGCATGATTTTGGCCCTCAAGGCCAAGGGCTTCACCATCATCATGGTGGAGCAAAACTTCCGGTTTGCCGCGCCGCTGGCCGACCGGTTCTATGTGATGGAGCATGGCCAGATGGTGGAGAACTTCAGCGCGCAAGAGCTGTCCTCCAAGATGGGCATGTTGAACGAGTACCTGGGTGTCTGATTTTTTTCTAACTGGAGACAACACGATGAAACGCAAACTTCTTTCCCTGGCCGCCATGGCCGCTTGCGCCTTTGCCGGCGGTGCACAAGCCCAAATCTCTGACGGCATCGTCAAGATCGGCGTGCTCAACGACATGTCGGGCCTGTACTCCGACATCACCGGCCCCGGCTCGGTGGTCGCAGCCAAGATGGCCGTTGAGGACTACATCAAGTCCACCAAGAGCACGCTCAAAGTGGAAGTCGTGGGCGCTGACCACCAAAACAAACCCGACGTGGGCTCCAACGTGGCCCGCCAGTGGTACGACACCGACAAGGTGGACATGATCGCCGACGTGCCCACATCGTCGGTGGGTTTGGCCATCGCCAAAATTTCCAGCGACAAGGGCAAACTGCACGTCAACTCGGGCTCGGCCACGGCCGACCTGAGCGGCAAGGCTTGCAACGCCAACACCATCCACTGGGTCTATGACACCTGGATGCTGGCCAACGGCACGGGCAAAGCCATTGTCAAAAGCGGTGGTGATTCTTGGTTCTTCCTGACCGCTGACTACGCTTTCGGTCACGCCCTGGAGCGCGACACCGAAGCCGTGGTGCTCAAAAACGGCGGCAAAGTGGTGGGCAAAGTCCGCACGCCATTCCCCACACAAGACTTCTCGTCTTTCTTGTTGCAAGCTCAAGCCTCCAAAGCCAAGATCATTGGCCTGGCCAACGCCGGTGGCGACACCACCAACTCGATCAAGCAAGCGGCTGAATTTGGCATCACCAAAGGCGGCCAGAACCTGGCCGGCATGTTGGTGTTCTTGCCTGACGTGCACTCCTTGGGCTTGAACATCGCACAAGGCCTGATGCTCACCGAAACTTTCTACTGGGATCTGAACGACAACACCCGCGCATTCAGCAAGCGTTTCGCGGCATTGAACGGTGGCAAGAACCCATCGATGGTGCAAGCCGGTGTTTACTCCAGCGTGATCCACTACCTGAAAGCCGTGGATGCCGCCAAGACCGACGACGGCACCAAGGTCGCCGCCAAGATGAAAGAGCTGCCCACTGACGATCCATTGTTCGGCAAAGGCAGCGTCCGTGCAGACGGTCGCAAGATCCATCCTGCCTACCTGTTCCAAGTCAAGAAGCCTGCCGAATCCAAAGGCCCTTACGACTACTACAAGCTGGTGGCCACCATTCCGGCCAACGAAGCTTTCCGCCCACTGTCCGAGAGCGATTGCCCTCTGGTCAAGAAGTAATCAGCAACCTGTTCATGCAAGCCTGAAATCACCATGGAAATCTTTGGCATTCCCTCTCAAGCGCTGTTCGGGCAGTTGCTGATCGGACTCATCAACGGGTCCTTTTACGCTCTGCTCTCCTTGGGCCTGGCCGTGATTTTCGGCTTGCTGAACATCATCAACTTCACGCACGGCGCCCAGTACATGCTGGGCGCCTTCGTGGCCTACCTCTCCCTGACCAAATTGGGGATCAATTACTGGGTCTCGCTCATCATCACGCCGATCCTGGTGGGTGCGACCGGCATGCTGATTGAGCGCACCATGCTCAAACAGCTCTACAAACTGGACCACCTGTACGGGCTCTTGCTGACCTTTGGCTTGGCGCTGATCATCCAAGGCTTGTTCCGCCACGAGTTTGGCTCGTCGGGCATGCCTTATCCGGTGCCGGAAGTGTTCCGGGGTGCGTTCAACACCGGCTTCATGTTCTTGCCGAAATACCGCGCCTGGGTAATCGTGGCTTCGCTGGTGGTGTGCTTGTCCACCTGGTACGTGATCGAGCGCACCAAGCTGGGTGCGTATTTGCGTGCCGCCACCGAGAACCCCAGCCTGGTGCAAGCTTTTGGCATCAACGTGCCCCGCATGATCACGCTGACCTATGGCTTTGGCGTGGCCCTGGCGGCATTTGCGGGTGTGATGGCCGCCCCGATTTACCAGGTCAACCCCACCATGGGTGCTGACATCATCATCGTGGTGTTCGCTGTGGTGGTGATCGGCGGCATGGGCTCCATCATGGGCGCGATCTTGACGGGCTTTGGTCTGGGCTTGATCGAAGGCCTGACCAAAGTGTTTTACCCCGAAGCCTCCAGCACGGTGATTTTCATCATCATGACCATTGTTCTCCTGATCAAGCCTGCCGGGTTGTTCGGCACCCAGAAGTAAGACCATGACCACAGTCTCGACGCCCTCCTTCAAGACCCAGTCGTTCACGCACCAGTGGGTGGCCTTTGCCATCATGGTGATGCTGCTGGTCATCGCGCCCATCTGGGTTTATCCGATCTTCCTGATGAAGGTCATGTGCTTTGCCTTGTTTGCCTGCGCTTTCAACCTGCTCATCGGCTTTGGCGGCTTGCTGTCGTTCGGTCACGCCATGTTCTTGGGCACCGCCGGTTATGCCGCCGCACACGCTGCCAAAGTCTGGGGCTGGAACCCCGAGTTGGCCGTGCTGTTTGCCACCGGTTGCTCCGCTTTGCTGGCCTTGGTCACCGGCTCCTTGGCCATTCGCAGGCAAGGCATTTACTTTGCGATGATCACTTTGGCGTTCTCGCAAATGGTGTTCTTCTTCTACCTGCAAACACCGTTCACCGGCGGTGAAGACGGCATTCAAAGCGTGCCCCGCGGCAAGCTGTTTGGCGTCTTTGATTTGCAAGAGAATTTCACGATGTACGTGTTTGTGCTGGCCATCTTCCTGATGGGCTTTTCGCTGATCTGGCGCATCGTGCACTCGCCCTTTGGCCAGATCCTCAAAGCCATTCGCGAAAACCAAGACCGCGCCATTTCGCTGGGTTATGACACCGACCGCTACAAGCTGATTGCCTTTGTCATCTCGGGCGCCTTGGCAGGCACAGCCGGTGCCACCAAGTCGCTGGTTTTCCAATTGGCATCGCTGACCGATGTGCACTGGTCCATGTCGGGCGAAGTGGTGCTGATGACCCTGTTGGGCGGCTTGGGCACCTTGTTTGGCCCTGTGGTGGGCGCCGCGGTGATCGTGAGCATGCAAAACTACCTCGCCCAATTTGGCGCCTGGGTCACCATCATCCAGGGGGTGATCTTCGTGATCTGCGTGCTGGCTTTCCGCCGCGGCATCATTGGCGAGATCGCCCACTGGCTCAAAAAGCCGCTGTAAGCGCAGCCCCGCACCACGCAAAAAAGGCCTGCTCACCGAGCAGGCCTTTTGCTTTGCAGCGCGTTGAAGATCAACGCATGAAGTTCTTCACATAGTCCGCGCCCAAGCCGACATTTTCAAAATGCGCCCGGTACTTTTCGATGCGGGTGAACACATCGTCGTAGCCGGTGGCATTGCCTTGGGTGTCCACATACATCAAGGCACCATGCACCGTGAACATGGTCACCATGTCCTGGCAATCGTCGGGCACGACCAAGGTGTGGGTCTCGCCCGGCGGCTCGTACACATAGCCCCCTGTTTCGGCCACCCAATCGTGCTCCAGATACAGCCATTTGCCGCGCAAAACATAGGCATGCACCATGCCCGAATGGCGGTGGCGTTGCAGCAAACCCGAACGCTTGACCTTGAGCAGGTGAATGTAAAAACCACCGGTCACATTCAGATGCAAGGGGCGTGACCAGATGCCCGAGGCCACGGGCGCCCACAAGCGCTCGTCATCGGTGTCCACATCAGGGATCACCATATCGGGGGACATGCCCCACGGCTGGGGCTTGGCATAAGGCACGCGGTCGTCCGCAGCGGCAGGCGGGGTGGCGGTGGAGGTCATGGCAGTCCTGTACGGGCAAAAAAGCACATCGTAAAAGCTGCGCTGCCGCTTGTCAGCACTGTGCGCGACAGCGCGTCGCGCAGGCATGCGTGATCGGATGCGGTCAGTGCCCGTCGAAAGACACCAGCGTGAACAGCTTCAGCCCTGAGGCTTCGATGCGCTGCGAGCCGCCCAACTCGGGCAGGTCCACAATGGCCGCGCCTTCGAGCACGGTGGCGCCCAATTTTTCGAGCAACTTCTTGCCCGCCATCATGGTGCCGCCGGTGGCGATCAAATCGTCGATCAACAAGACGCGTTGGCCCGCTTTGACCGCATCGGTGTGCAGCTCGACGGTGGCGCTGCCGTATTCGAGTTCGTAGGTTTCTTCCACGGTGGTGAAGGGCAGCTTGCCTTTTTTGCGGATGGGCACAAAGCCCAGGCCCAGCTCATAGGCCACCACCGAGCCCAAGATGAAGCCGCGGGCATCCAGTCCGGCCACCACATCGGGGCGCATGCCCGTGGCCATGTAACGGTGCACAAACGCATCGATCAGCACACGGAACACGCGGGGGTCTTGCAAGAGCGGCGTGATGTCGCGGAACTGCACGCCCGGTGCGGGCCAGTCGGGCACGGTGCGAATGTGGCTTTTGAGGTATTCGTTGACGTTCAAGTCCGGCATGGCTTCAGCCCCGTAAGAGTTTTTCCTCGGCCACGGCCAAGGTTTGAGATTTGCCCGACAAGACCAGGGTGTCACCGATCTTCAGTTCGGTGTCGTCAGAGACGGCTTCGGTGTGGCCGTTGGCGCGGCGCAAACTGACCACGCGCACCCCCATGGCGTGAAAAGCCAAGTCTTGCACCTGCTTGCCCAACCAGGGCGATACCAGCGGCAAGCCCACGGTGGTCAAACGCTCGTGGTCGATTTCTTCCAGCGTGTCGTCGTCGGCGCCATGGAAGTAACCGCGCAAGAGGTTGTACCGGGCATCACGCTGGTCTTGCACCAATCGGATCACGCGCCGCATGGGCACACCCACCAGCGCCAGCGCGTGGCTGGCCAGCATGAGCGAGCCTTCCAGCGCCTCGGGCACCACTTCGGTGGCGCCCGCGTTTTGCAGCTTTTCCAGGTCGAGGTCGTCTTGCGTGCGCACGATCACCGGCACCTGCGGTGCGTGGCTGTGGGCGTGGTCCAGCACTTTCATGGCGGCGGGCACATCCAAATAGGTGATGACCACCGCGCTGGCACGCGCCAGGCCCGCAGCCATGAGCGACTGCAAGCGCCCGGCATCGCCAAACACCACCGAGTCACCGGCGGCGGCGGCCTGGCGCACCCGGTCGGGGTCCAGATCCAGCGCCATGTAGGGGATGTTTTCCTTGTCCAGCATGCGTGCCAAATTCTGGCCGCAACGACCGTAACCGCAAATGATGACGTGCTTGCTGGTGTTGATCGACTTGCGGGCGATGGTGGTCATCTGCAGCGACTGTTGCAACCACTCACTGGCCACCAGCTTCATGACGATGGTGTTGCTGTGCAAGATGATGAAGGGCGTGGCCAGCATCGACAGCACCATGCTCGCCAGCACAGGGTTGAGCAAGTTGGGCGGAATCAACTGGTGTTGCGAGCCCAAGGTGAGCAGCACAAAACCGAACTCGCCCGCTTGTGCCAGATACAGGCCGGTGCGCAGGGCCACGCCTTGGGTTGCGCCAGTGAGCTTGGCCAGGGCCGTCACCAACACCAGCTTGAACAGCACCGGCAACACGGTGAGCACCAGCACCAAAGGCCAGCGCTCGATGACGATGTGCCAGTCCAGCAGCATGCCAATGGTGATGAAAAACAGCCCCAGCAACACATCGTGAAAAGGCCGAATGTCCAGCTCCACCTGGTGCTTGTATTCGGTCTCGGAGATCAGCATGCCGGCGATGAACGCGCCCAAAGCCAAGCTGAGGCCTGCCAGCTCCGTGATCCAAGCCAGGCCCAAAGTCACCAGCAAGAGGTTGAGTACAAACAGCTCTTCGCTCTTGCGCCGCGCCACCAAGGTCAACCACCAGCGCATCACGCGCTGCCCACCGGTCATGAGCAAGGTGATCAGCACCGTGGCTTTGAGGCCGGCCAGCAGCAAGGCGGTGAACATTTCCTCTGCGGGCGCACTCAGGGCCGGGATCATCACGATCAGCGGCACCACCGCCAGATCCTGAAACAACAAAATGCCCATCACCCGCTTGCCGTGCTCGGACTCCAGTTCCATGCGATCGGCAACGAGCTTGACCACAATGGCCGTGCTGCTCATGGCCATGGCGCTCGACAAGGCCAAAGCGGTCTGCCACTCCATCTTCCAAAGACTGGGCGCCAAAGTCGCCACAAACAAGGAAGTCAGGGTCACGATCACCAGCGTCAGCACCACCTGCAACAGCCCCAAGCCAAAGACATGCTTGCGCATGGAGCGCAGCTTGGGCAGGTTGAACTCCAGGCCAATGACAAACATCAGGAACACCACGCCGAATTCGGCCAGGTGCTTCACGCCATCGGAGTTTTGCGCCAGCGCCAGCGCATTGGGTCCGATCACCACACCCACCGCCAAATAGCCCAGCATGGGCGGCAGTTTGAGCATGCGGCAGCCAACCACGCCCATGACGGCGGCCAGCAAATACAGCAGGGTCAACTCGAGTGCACTCATGCTTCGATGGTAACAAGCGCAAGGCTGTGTTTCATGCGTGTTGACCCGTGTCCGTTACCGTTCAAGGGCAAGGGGCAGTGCCCTGCCATGCCGACCGATAAAATGGCCCCATGCCCGCTCACAACGCCCAAACCCTCCAGCTCGCCCGCGAGACCCTCGACATCGAAGCCGCCGCCTTGCTCGGCCTGAAGGCCAAGCTGGACGAACGCTTTTTGAAGGCCGTGGACATGATGCTCGGCGTGCAAGGCCGCGTGGTCGTGACCGGCATGGGCAAAAGCGGCCACATCGGCCGCAAGATCGCCGCCACACTGGCGTCCACCGGCACACCCGCCATGTTTGTGCACCCGGCCGAAGCCAGTCATGGTGACCTGGGCATGATCAAAACCGTGGACGTGGTGCTGGGCATCTCCAACAGTGGCGAGAGCGATGAACTGGTCGCGATCTTGCCCGTGCTCAAACGCCAAGGCGTGCCCCTGATCGCCATGACCGGTGGACTGACTTCATCGCTGGCACGCCACGCCGATGTGGTGCTGGACACCTCGGTCGAAAAAGAAGCCTGCCCCCTGAACCTGGCCCCCACCGCCAGCACCACCGCGCAGCTGGCCATGGGCGATGCGCTGGCCGTGGCCCTGCTCGATGCACGGGGCTTCAAACCCGAGGACTTTGCCCGCTCACACCCCGGTGGCTCGCTGGGTCGCAAGTTGCTCACCCATGTGGGCGACGTGATGCGCAAGGGCGATGAAGTCCCGCGCGTGGGACCGAACGCCAGCTTTTCTGAGTTGATGCGCGAGATGAGCAGCAAAGGTCTGGGCGCTTCCTCGGTGGTCGATGACAGTGGTCAGGTGCTGGGTGTCTTCACTGACGGCGACTTGCGCCGCCTGATTGAAAAGGGCGCTGACCTGCGCGGCCTCAAAGCCCGAGATGTGATGCACCCCCAGCCCCGCACCATCGCCGCCGAAGCGCTGGCCGTGGAAGCGGCCGAGATGATGGAGCTGCACCGCATCACCAGCATCTTGGTGGTCGACGATGCGGACTGCTTGTGCGGCGCCATCAACACCAACGACCTGATGCGTGCGAAGGTGATCTGACATGAACGCTGCTGTTCAACCCTTGGTGCCGGCCTTGAACTACGCACCCGAATTGCTGCTGCAAGCGCAGGGCATCCGCGTGGTGTTTTTTGACGTCGATGGCGTGCTGACCGATGGCGGCCTGTATTTTTCAGAGTCGGGCGAAACCCTCAAGCGCTTCAGCACACTGGACGGCCAAGGCCTCAAGCTCTTGCAGCAAGCGGGCATCACACCGGTGGTCATCACCGGGCGCGATTCGGCACCGCTGCGCTTGCGCCTGAAGGCCCTGGGCATCACGCACGCCCGCTTTGGCACCGAAGACAAACGGCCTGCGGCAGAGGCGTTCCTCCAAGAACTGGGCTTGTCCTGGGCACAAGCGGCCGCCATGGGCGACGACTGGCCCGACCTGCCTGTGATGCAACGCGTGGCTTTTGCCTGCGCACCGGCCAATGGCCATGCCCAAGCCAAAGCCCTGGCCCACCACGTGACCGCCGAGCGGGGCGGCGAAGGCGCAGCCCGCGCCTTGTGCGATTTGCTGCTGGTCGCTGGCGGTCACTACGCCGGTTTGCTCGCGCAAGTGGGCGTGAACGCGCACAAGGGCGCCTCGGCATGAAGGCTGTCGGCATGATTCGCCGCTTGATCGACCGGCTGTCGCTGTACCTGCCGCTGATCCTGATGGGCTTTTTGGCCCTGGGCAGTTGGTGGCTGGTGCGCAGCATGCCCTCCATCATTTATGCCGACGAAAACAAACCCGTGCGCAAAGAGCCCGATTACCGGCTCGAAAACTTCTCGGTCAAGTCTTTTGACAAAACGGGCCGCATGACCCGCGAAGTGATGGGCGACAAGGGTCGCCACTATCCGGATGTGGATGAAATGCACATCGACCACGTGCGCGTTTATGCCCAAAGCGATAACGGCGTGAAGATCAACGCCAAAGCCAACACGGGCGTGGCCACAGGCGACGGTGAGCGCGTAACCCTGCTGGGACAAGCCGTGGCCATTCGGGCGGCCGACGCCAACGCGCCCCGCATGGCATTGCGCGGTGAGCGATTGCTGGCCTTGGTCAAAGAAGAAAAGCTGCTGTCTTCTGACCCCGTGGAAATCACACGCGACAAAGATGTGTTCAACGCGCTGACCATGAACTTCAACAGCAAGTCTGGTGAATACCTGCTCGACGGCCGCGTGCGCGGCGTGCTCGCCCCCAAACCCTGAAAGCCCCCATGAAACTGGTCTTCATCACCGGAGGGTCCAGTGGCATTGGTCAGGCCCTGGCCTTGGCTTATCTGCAACAAGGCTGGCGCGTGGCACTGGCCGCTCGCCGGCTGGATGCCTTGCAAGCTTGGACCGCAGAAACACGTGCACAGCTGAACTTGCCACCAGACCACATGGGCGTGTTCGCCGCCGATGTGCAAAACACCGACAGCATCATTGCGGCGGCCCAGCAGTGCATCGCCCACATGGGTCTGCCCGATGTGGTGATCGCCAATGCGGGCATCAGTTTGGGCGTGGACACCGCAGAACGCGAAGACCTGGAAGTGATGCGCCAAGTGATGGACACCAATGTGCTGGGCATGGCCGCCACGTTTCACCCCTTCATCCAAGGCATGCAAGCGCGGGGATCGGGCCAATTGGTGGGCATTGCCAGTGTGGCGGGCATCAGGGGCTTGCCAGGTCATGCGGCTTACTGCGCCAGCAAGGCCGCCACCATCAGTTATTGCGAGAGTTTGCGCGGCGAGTTGCGCGCCTCGGGGGTGCAGGTCATCACGATTGCGCCCGGCTATGTGGCCACGCCACTGACGGCGCGAAATCGCTACCCCATGCCCTTTTTGATGAAGGCCGATGACTTTGCCCGCCAAGCGGTCAAGACCATTGCACGGGGCACCAGCTACCGTGTCATACCTTGGCCCATGGGCGTGGTGGCCAAGCTGCTGCGGCTCTTGCCCAATGCGCTGTTTGACCGCGTGCTGAAGGGCCAGCCCCGCAAGCACCGCCATTCGGACCACTGAGGGCCAGAAACAACAAAGCCCTGCAGTGCAGGGCTTTGTTGAGATTCATCGGCTGGGTGTTAACCCCGCCGAAGTGGTGAATCAGTAACCGCCGCCGTAGCCGCCGCCGCCTTCGCGACGACCGCCACCGCTGCCGCCACGTGGGCCAGCGCCGTAGGGGCTGCGGAAACCGCCGCCGCCACCTTCGCGACCGCCACCACCGTAGCCACCGCCGCCGCCTTCACGGCCACCGCCGTAACCGCCGCCGCCGCCTTCGCGACCGCCGCCGTAGCCGCCACCGCCTTCACGGCGACCGCCACCGAAGCCGCCACCACCACCGAAACCACCGGTGCGGGGAGGACGTGCCTCCATGGGACGTGCTTCGTTCACGACCACGTTACGGCCGCCCAAAGGCTGACCGTTCATGCCGTTGATCGCAGCTTGGGCTTCGTCATCGCTGCCCATTTCCACAAAGCCGAAGCCCTTGGAACGGCCGGTTTCACGGTCCATCATGACCTTGGCCGATGCAACAGCACCATATTCGGCGAAAGCGTCTTGCAGATCTTGATCGCGCACG
>JACCDH011064425.1_pt1 | contig 14940 bp, 11 predicted proteins | sample 7442481 | NCBI WGS metagenome assembly JACCDH01 (sample SAMN15323433, study PRJNA562643) | freshwater metagenome | isolation source: river surface water | place: USA:Blue River Watershed | collected 2017-08-15
ATTCAAGATCGACTAAATTTCCTGAATAAAGACTTACATGATTTCCACCAATAATATTGCGTTCAATGGTACATTTTGAAGAGTTTTCAAATTTACCGTTGTAAAGAGCGTAGTTATAAGGACCAGAAGATGCTTTTACGCGTGTTTCATAAGTACAGGCATCATACATAAGACGATTTGAACTCATTTTTTTTGATATATATTTATTTCTTCTATATTTTAGAAATATATTTTTTTATAATTTCTAAATATAATAAAAAAATAAAAAAAAGGATTTGTTTTTTCTAAAAAAGAGTTACTTTCCTTTTTTAGAAAAGAAATATTTTATTACTAAAAAAATGAATTATCAAAAATATAAAAATTTATATGAAAAAGTTTATTCTATACAACTTGAAGAAGAAAAAATATATGAAAAACTATATCTAGAACTATATCAATTAAAATATAATGATTTTTTAAATAACTTAGCATCTGAAAATAATATGAATAAAATGATTGATTCATTAAATATACTTTTACCTCTTTCATATCAAGATTTACATAAAATAGTTATAAAAATGATTCATTTAAATAAAGTTGATTTTGTACAATATATGTTTGATCATTTTGATATTGATTATAATTTTATAAATGTAAATAATAATAAATTACTCATTCATTATATTATGGAAAGTGGTTATAAAAATATTTTTCATAAAATGATAGAATCAAATAAAATCGATTATGAAAAACATGGATTTCTCCTATTGTCAAAATCAATACTCTGTTATGGAATGTGTGATATGGATATTTATTATTTTAATGAAATTTTTAAAATAGAAAATATAGTAAAACATCTTAAAAATGAAGAAAATTATACTACGATTTATCAAACATTAAGAAGTTTAAAAGAATCATCCTATAAATTTGAAATTTATGAAAAAGTAATTTCAAATATTTACTTTACCTTTTCCGATCTTCTCCTTCAACATATGCTATTTTTAAATCATAACGACGATATTCAAGAGATTATTCTAAATATGTTATTTAATAAATATGAAAAAAACGTAGTATATCAATATGATATAGATGTACCGCTTTCTTCAATGATTATATTAACATGTACATCATTTAGTAATAATAATATAAATACGTTATATGAATTTTTAAAAACGATTGATGATTCAATGAAAATTGAAATTTTTTCACAATATGAAATGATCAATAATATTTATAATACAAAAAAGAGTTTATATAAATCGATGAATAATGAAAATAGTTATCAATATAAACGAGTAAAAGATAGCGAAAATTATGATAAAATAATAATGATTATTGATGAATTAGAAAAACTATTAAATATTAAGATCAATGGAGAAGTTGTTTGTAAAAATAGTTATACTTGTAATATATGTTTAGATGAAGATAGTAATGAACGTACTTATCAAAAGTGTAATATGTGTAAAAATGTATTTCATAAATCATGTTTACAAGATTATCTTGAAAGTTGTAATGAAACACCAAAATGTTGTTATTGTCAAAATTATACTGGATTTTCTTTTATAATTGAATAAAGAATAATAAAAAAAATATAAGATATAAAATATAAAAATAAAATCAAATTATTTTTTCTTTCTTAAATATAGAAATATATAATCACTTCAAAATGAGTTTTAATCGTCTTAAATATGATTCCGAAGATAGTCGTTTATCCCAAAATAGCAGTGCGAAAGCCGCTTCTTATTTTACTCAACCTCCCATTTTAACTACCCATTGTTTACAAGAAAACCCCCGAATTATCAATCAACATAACGGTGTATCTATGCCCCGTGATGTAGAATGGCGTTTTTATACTGGTCCAGTTGATATTGAATCCGATTTAATGGGTGTACATCGTGTAGCAAGTCGTTGTCCTACAAAGAAATATACACCATCCAATTTAGATTCATTAGGAAATAATGATTTTGAAGATCGTACTTTTGATCCTAAATCAATGATTCGTATGGTAGATTTTACTTGTGAAAAGTTTCCTACTGAAGATACCCGTTTAAGCAACCCTTCTTGTAATTTACGCGGTACCGGCATCAATCGTTTTGAAGATTTATGTTTAGATCCCCAATCAAACATATTCATTCCTACACAAGTAAATGTAGATTCCCGTATGATGGCAAAAGATAATTATAAACCTCGTGGACGCGGACCTCATATTAATGATATGAATCCTAATATGGGACCTTTACCTTGTATTCCACTTAAAGGTGATGTATGTGCCAATTATGTAGGAAATATGTATCAATTTAATAAATGTGGATAAAAAAGGAACCGCTTCGGTTCCTTTTGAACCTCCCGCTAATATTAAATATTTTTTTATTTACGTTCATTGATTTTATTATTTATGATTTAATAATAAAATATGAATTTAGAAATATGTTTTATGATTTTTTTTATTTTGTTTTTTTTTTATATAAACTTTTTATTTTGTTTTTTTTTTATATAAACTTTTTATTTTGTTTTTTTTTATAGAACAAAAATATAATGAGCAATGGGTGACCAAATTAATGGTAACCAAGAAATTGTTGAATCATTTTGATTCCGGTAACAGCGCTCATTTCTGTGCGGTTGGCGCTCAAACCGAAGACGTACTCGCGATCAATGTCGCGAATGGTAACGCCGGTAAGCTCGAGCAGTCGAGTCACATTTTCTATGTCTTTGCGGCATACCCGTTTGATCTCCTCAATACAAGTATCAAGGTGATCGGAGAGTTTGTGTCCGTATTGGTAGTTTTGGGTATCCATTACGTCACGCATCTCATCAACGAGAGTTTGTTTGGCTTCGTAGTAGAAGTACTCGGCCATTTTCATTGACCTAAGCGATTCGGTCAAAGATTCATGAATCGAAATGACTTCGCTGATCAGAGCAATACAGCTCTGACCATAAATACGTTGAGTCATCTCTTCATCTCTCTTCTTTTTCTGAAGAAAATCGAGGAAACGGAAGTCATAAATGTAGGTATCGTAACGGGAGCTCATTTTTGGAATCGTAAGATTAAAATCGTAAGCAGTAAGTCAGGATAGTTGTTGTAATCTTATTTTGTTATCTATTTTTATATAAAAAGATTTCTGTCATTTTTTTATTTCTATTTTTATTTACGTTAATTGATTTTATTTAAAAAAATGATTTTTAAATAAAAATGATTTTAAATAGAATGATTTTTAGATTATAAAATTATATTTTGTAATTTTTATTTAACGTAAATCATATTTTATTTAAAGATGGAGAATAACAATAAATTCAATCTCATTGTAAAACCGTGTCAATCAGGGAAGACATTTGTTCTTCTTTACGAGATTAAACGGTTGTTTCAAATGGAATCGAATGATAAAAATGTTATTCATATCTTTTTCTGCGATAATTCGTTGCTTCAAACTGAACAACTAAAAAACAGAATTGAGAATGATGATGAATTAAATAAAATTGTAACTAAAATGAATAATTATCAAGAAACTGATAATGATGATAATGATGATAATGATAATGAATTAACTGAAATTATTGATAAAAACGGTGAAATATCTGTTATTTTATCATCTAAAAGTAACGTAAAATCATATGATGCTTTATTTACATCAATATTTTCAAATAAATGTAGTAATATTATTACATGTGCAAATGGAAGTAGAATTAATCAAATTGATAAATTATTAAATACTAAAAGTAATTCATTAATTAATTTTGAAAGAATCAAATTCTTTTTATGGATTGATGAGTCAGATAAAACATTTACAGATAAAATGAAATCGTTTTATTTAAATAAGTGGGTACAAATGGAAAATGTAGAAAAGATTACTTTTATTACTGCTACTCCAGATACTCATTTTAAAACACAATTTTCTGTTATGAATATATTTACACTTGAAGATTCTTACAATCCTGAAACATATCATATGTTTAAGGATAGTATTTTTGAATATGTTGAAAATAAAACAAAAGATACATTTGTCAATATTAAATATGTAATATCAACTTATGAGAGTAAAAATGGAGAAGTTTGGTTTATACCAGGTAATTCAAAAACATCATCTCATATTGATATTAAAAATTATTTAATGTCTCAAAATTTCTATGTATTTCTTATTAATGGAGAGTCAAAAGCTTTATATTATCAAGACAAAATTATTTGTATACTTGATGATATTAAAGATTATGGTGAACTTGCTACAAAATTAGGTTTTATTTATGAAAAATACAATCTTAAAAATCAAAAAGTTGCTATTACTGGTAATATTTGTATTAGCAGAGGTATCACTATTTCAAGTGATAAAATGATGATTACACACGGTATTTTACCACCTATTATTAATGATGATAGTACTGCTTATCAATTGGTTGGACGTTTATGTGGAAATTTTAAAAAATTACCAAATTTTTGTGTTCCAATAATTTTTGTTACACAAAATTCGCATACTATTAAAAAATATCGTAATAAACATCTAGGTTTTAATAGTATTAAGGATATGATATGTAATATGGAACGTATGTCTTGTGAATTATCAAAATATGAAAAAATTAGTTCACATGAATACTTTCGTGAGAAAAATAAGAGAGCGCGTATTTATTATGTGAGATCAAATGATTTAACAGCAATTAAAAATACAATTGACAATTTTTTATTATTATTGTCAAATGATTTATATGAAAAATATGAAAAATATTTTGATTATGATGAGAAGATCTTTAAAGAATTTATGAAGAACAAATTCAAAAAGATTGTAAAAACAAAACCTTTTGAAATTTCTGATTTTGAACACACTACAAGAAAAAAAAATGATAAAAATGAACGTGATTCGAAAGGATTTATGAAAAACTTACTACGCGATGATTTCGAAGTAATGAACTCGTCAAAAGTATTTAATAATCGAAAATGGGGTATTGATGAAACATCGATTGCCCGATTTCATGTATCTTATGATAATTTATCTGATATTAAATCTGTTCAATATTGGATTACATTTATTGATCCAGAATATATATTATCAAAAGAATTCTATATTGAATATCTTCCAAATAAAAAGTTTGATTTACAAGAAGATGTAAACATGATTGATTTGTATAATGATTTAGAAGAATTATTAAAAAATATGGATTCGATTTCTATTTCTGAACCATCTATTAAAAAGGAGAAGAAGATAATAATACAGAAAAAGAAAAAATAAAAATAATTGTTTAATATCTAATTTAGAAAAAAATAAAATAATCAAAAATGATTTATTTATATATTATAAAATAGTTTGAATATAAAGGAAAAATATATTTATTAACAAATTCAAATAAAAAAAATAAAATATTAAAAATGTGTTGAATATAAAGAAAATGTAACAAAAGAATATACATTAGACAATTTTATAAAAAATGGAAAACGGTGATTTAAAAAAAAACGACAGTTATATTTTTGAGAATTATGAAACAAACATTGATCTGAAATATTATGATAAATTCGAAGATATGAATCTTCGCGAAGATGTAATTCGCAGTATTTTTTCTTTTGGTTTTGAACGCCCATCGCCAATTCAGCGTATTGCGATTAAACCAATTATTGATGGTTATGATTGTGTGATTCAATCGCATTCGGGAACGGGTAAAACGGCAACATTTATTATTGGTGCTTTACAAACACTTGATTTATCTTTAAAAGCTCCTCAAGTGATTATTATTTCGAACACACGTGAACTTTCTGAACAACATCAAAAAGTATTCAGATCATTAGCGGATTATTCAAATGCTTCATCTTATTTATGTATTGGAGGCGATATGTCAAATAAGTATATGGCAGGAACTATTCGTAATGAAGTTATTATTGGTACTCCTGGTCGTATTGGTGATATGATTAAACGCAAATATATTGATACAAGCAATATTAAACTGATTATTGTGGATGAGGCAGATGAAGTGTTATCATCTGGATTTCAGAAGCAAGTATCAATGATATTCCGATCCATTCAAAATGAACTTTATCAAACTGTGCTGATTAGTGCGACGATTCCTCAAGAAATGACCGATTTAATTCAATATATTTTAAAGAAGAATTATGTATCCATCTTAGTAAAAGATGATGATTTAACTCTGGATGGTATTAAGCAATATTATGCGGATATTGGTGAAAATTATAAGATGAATGCTTTAATGGATGTATTAAATAATGTAAGAATTTCACAAGGTGTTATTTATTGTAACAAGAAACAAAAAGCGGATGAAATTAAACGTCAATTAATGGACAATAATTTCAAATGTGATGTTCTTCACAGTGATTTAATGCCAAAGGAACGAAAAGCAGTATTAAATGAATTTATATCTGGAAGTACTCGTATTTTAGTAACAACCGATGTAATGGCACGTGGTATTGATGTACAGCAAATTTCTGTCGTTGTCAATTATGATATGCCAAAACATCCTCAAACTTATATTCACCGAATTGGTCGCAGTGGTCGTTTTGGTCGAAAAGGTTTAGCAATTAATTTTGTGGGTCATAATGAAATGAATATACTATCAAACATTCAAAAGACCTACAATACTCATATTCTTTATTTACCTCAAAATCTTCAAGACTTAAATAATAAGGTTTAATTTTGTTTGTTTGTTTATTTGTATATAGTGTAAGTAAAAAGAATGTATGTAATGTAAATAGTATAAATTATATATAATGTAAATAGTACAAAATATGTATATAGTATATATTGTATGAAATTGTAAGAATAGTAGAAATTTATTTTATGATTTTGCTATATTTTTTCTTTTATAAAAAGAAAAAATATATTATTTAACAATAGTATTTAAAATGTTTTTACCGTCATCATACAGTGATTCTCAAATAGACATTGCTATATTACCCAATGATATATATGCTGATGTAATAAGTCGTAATCTCAGTAATGTTCGAAATTATATTATAGCAAATCCTTCGATGATCCAACAATTATCATTTTTAAATCGTGCTTTTCGAACTGCTTATACATATATAGGAAATGGAGGTTCAGGAAATCTGTATAATTTAACATATCTTTCCAAATTCGGTGTCGATAATTCAGTACCTGTTGTATCATTAACTCCCAATCAATTATATTTAATGTATCGTTATACAGCAAATGTCCGTTTTACAAATTCAAATCTTTCGTATTTAATGAGTGTTGCTTTTGGAATTGCGAATCAATTACAATCTGCGAAACGCACTATTTTACGAAATGGTTTAGTATGCGTTAATTGCGATTTATTACCCATAATTCAAAATCCTCAACAATTAGCAACCAATGATAGTTCTCGTGTATTAAACTTTATGTTAGAAGGAAAAGGAACAACTTGTGTATCAGGTAATTTTATTAATTTAGCATGTGGTGGTAGTGGTCAAGCAATTGGCGCTGAACAACAACCGATTGTTTAAACCCTTATTTTTTTGCGTTTATTTTTTGTTAGGAAAATAATAAATTTCAATGATTTTATTATTTTTTTATTTTTTATAAAATATTGTCTAAATAAAAAATATATAAAAACAAAAAAATGTCTACAACACTACTACCGCCATTCTTATATAATTTAACAGACCCAAAATTTGTCGGTGAAAATAACTTAAATAAAACAAAACCAAAAAAACGTTATGTACGTGAAAAAACAACAATTTCACCAAAATTATGTGAAATTGTAAATGAAACAGGTAAAGTACGTTCTTATTATAAAACAATAGCAGGCACAGGTTACCGTTATGGCGAATCAGTACGTGAAACTGGAAAAAAAATTCAGGATCCTCTTTATTGTGGTAAAGTTAAACAATACGCTAATAAAAGTGAAAATTATATTAGACGAATCACTCCAATTGTAGAACAAACTACTCCTGTAGTAACTACTCCTGTAGGAAATACTCCTGAAGTAACTACTCCTGGAGAAACTACTCCTGGAGAAACTACTCCTGGAGAAACTACTCCTGGAGAAACTACTCCTGGAGAAACTACTCATGTAGGACCTCGTATGGGTGGTGCTAAAAAACGTAGTATTAAAAAGAAATCAACTACTACCAAAAAGAAATCAACATCAACCAAAAAGAAATCGACTTCAACTAAAAAGAAATCAACAACTACCACAAAGAAATCAATCATAACTAAAAAGAAATCATCCACAACCAAAAAGAAATCAACAACTACTAAAAAACGTGTTACTAAAAAGAAATCAACAACTCGTAAATAAATAAAAATATAATTTATAAAAAAAATCAAGTTTCTATATAATAATTATTATATAGAAATTATAGTAGAATTAAATCATTAAAAATGTATCCATTCGATTTTTATATAAATATTTCTTCATTCCTCTTTTTAACACTACTCTTTCACTATCCCCTCCAATACATCCATCTTGAACAAAAGTACTTCGAACGTTATAGCGTCAATTTAATGCGTTCCGTTGCTTGTTATATGATCTTCTCACAATCGTATGAATCCCTTTTTTATCACGGTATTTCTATGGATTGTACTCAATATCACTCCGATCAACGTGATCTTTTTTACTTCTTTTTAGCATATATTTATTATGATACTGTATTACTCATTTATCAACATTATTTAGGTTTAGAGAAGAAATTACGTTATGATTTACTTTTACATCACATTCTTGCCATTTTTGCTTCCACTTTTATTGAAAATTATCGATTATATCAAATTGTACCTTATATATGTTTATCTGAAGGTATTTCGATTGTTTCTGGATTTAAACTATTAGCAAATATATTTCAACATAAACAATTGACAAAATATTGTATTCAATATAGACTCTTTTATCTTCTCTATTTTAGAATGCCGCTTTTATGGCCATATATACTATATACTTTTTATTCACAAATAGATCAAAATACATGTGATTCAGGAATTTATAATTATGAAAATTTAGGATATTTTATAATGTGTATTATGATGATTTATAGTGCCGAATATTTATGGTATATTCGAGGGAAAAATGAGTTAAAAAGTTTGAAGTAATTATTTTTTTATAACGCACAATAACAAGTATAAATATTTACAAAATATTTTTTATTTTTTATTTTTTATTTGTTTTTGTTTTTGTTGTTTGTTTTTATATTTTATTGTTTTACAATTAAGATTCAATCTTTGCTTTAAGTTCATCGATATATTCTTGAATGATTGATCCGTGATATTCACAAACGCAATCTCTCATAGATTCTAGATCTTCAATCGACATACCATATAACTGACTGTGAAAATCCATTTTTACAAATCGATCATAAATTTCATCATAGTAGTTTTCACCACCAATCATATTTAAAAGATCCTTTATACTCATAGAAGTTCCATACTTGGAAGTACCACGATTTTCGTATAGAATAAAATACGCATCATCAGCACCATGATTAAACATCTCATCAATATGACTCTCAATAAGTGCTTTTGTAGCATTTAGTGTAAAATCAGTATCAAAAAGAGAAAATACACGATTACTGGTTTCATCACAATATGGGTGACAATAGTAATGAGTAAACTCAATACCACTGTAGTCCGAAAGTAGAAGAGATGCCATTTTGTTAACTGTAAGTAAATTGTATTTACGATTACAGTTATAGAATACTCTTCTTTTATATTCTATTTGATATATCTTTTCTTATTGGTAAATTTTTTTATAATCATTTACGTTAATCTATTCTTAAAAGAAGAGATTAACCACTTTTAGATCTTATATGTATTAAAAATATTATTTTATAACGATCTTTATTTTTATAAAAAATAAATAGTAACGTAAATCGAAATGTAAATAAAGTAAAATATTATAAATATGAAGAAAAAAATATAAAAATAAAGTTAAAAATAAAAATAAAAATATTAATCTAAATTAAATATAGATTATTTATATAAAATACAATATGGAATATTTGGCGGCAGCAAGTATTTTAGGATTAGGATTTGTTTTCCAATCTCAAGGAAACGATCAAAAAAATAATAAACCCAAATATATTAAACAAGACGTTAAAGCATCAAAAGTTCCTACCTCAAAAAATGTTTATGATTCAAATCGCGCTTTTCAAGTATGGCAAAAAGAACAATCCATGGCAGATGATTTAAAGGCAAAAAGTGCCAAACCTCAAGATACCAACATTATTGCTGCGGGTCCCCCATATAAAGAGATTTATAATAAAGTTGATTATTCCGAATCATCTCTTCCTATCGAATTTAATCAATTCTCATCGTACGAAAGTTCATTTGCGGATTTAGGAGATCCCGAAAAAGCATCTTTATTACCCCAAAATCTTAGCAAGAATAATAAACAACTCCCCGAAAGTGGTGGTTTTAAAGGAATTTCTTTAACAGGTGACGCTATTAATCCCAACAATTTTACCCATAACAACATGCAACCCTTCTTTGGAAGTGGTGTAAAACAAAATCTTGATGAATTTGCCACTCGAGGTATTTTTGAAACATTTACCGGTACCAACGATAACTACCAAAAGAAAAAAGAACAAGGGCCTATTTTTGAACCCCAAAAGAACGTCACTAACATTTATGGTACTTCCAATCTTGATGGTTATATGTTAGATCGTTATCAAGTTTCCCAAATACGTAGTAATGAAACACCCATTGAACGCACTTATGTAGGTCCCGGTTTAAATCAAGGTTATACTGCTACTCCATCTGGTGGTTTCCAACAAGCAGATACTCTTGACTACATTATGCCCAAAACTACGAACGAAACTCGTGTTAAAACAAATCCTAAATTATCTTACTATGGTCGTATTAACGCTGGTCAAAAGATCGCAAAACCCGGCAAAATCGGTACTGTTTTCAAAAATCGCCCCGATACATTCTACATTCAAGACCCCGATCGCTACTTTACCACCACCGGTGCCGTTACTGGGCAAGCAGTTCGTCCTTGTCAAGTTGTCCGATTCACTAATCGCAAAACAACCACCACAAAAAGTCGCAAAGGTCCCGCAGCACCCGTCAATGGTACTCGTATTGCCGTTCGTGGTAAATATCGTGTTTCTGATAAACCTCAATATGAGAGTGATGGTCCTCGTAATGCTACATTATCCGGTTTATGGAATATATTAGGATTCGGTGGTGATGATAAAGATCGTCCAGATGATTATGGTAAAAAGGGTCTCACACTCGATCCCAATAATCGTGGTGATTATACTGAAAAGGGTCGCAATGGTAACTTAAAGGGTAATAATAAAGGTACTGCTCGTAATGGACAATCTGCTCAAGAAACCAAACGTCAAACAATAGAAGATAGCAAACGTGATGGTAATATGGGTGTCTCTACATTCAAATCGAAAGTATATGATCCCAACCACAAGGCGAAAACAACTGTTCGTGAAACAACCGAAGATAATGATCACAATGGTCATCTTCGCGGTCCCAATCGTGGTAAAGTTTATGACCCTGATGATGTTGCTCGCAATACCGGCCGTCAAACCATTGAAGATAACGATCATAATGGTCACTTAAATGGTGGAAAATACGCTGGTAAAGCATATGATCCAAATGATATTACTCGAACTACCGGGCGTCAAACGATTGAAGATAATGATCATTTTGGTAATATGGGTCAATCCAAATATGCGGGTAAAGCATATGATCCAAATGATATTACGAAAACAACGGGTCGTCAAACAATAGAAGATAATGATCATAATGGTCAAGTAAAGGGTCCTACTCGTGGTAAAGTATATGATCCTAATGATGTTGCTAAGGATACATTACGTCAAGATACTGAATTAAATGAACATAATGGTAACTTATCCGCACCTTATGGTATTAAGAAAGGTAAAGCATTTGATCCAAATCAACATCTTAAGGATACATTACGTCAAGATACTTCTGTATATTACGTAGGTAACCAAGAAGGCGAAGATGTAGGTGGTTATCAAGTTGCTGAAGTAAACGCACCTAATACAATGCGTCAATTCCAAACGACTGAATATACAGGTAATGCGGGTAATAGTGGTACAACCAATGTACCAATGAATCGTGATGATGCGGGAAATATGAATGTACGATCTGCTCGTTCTAATCAAGATCGTGGATATACACCTAATGCTCAAGGTCCCAATCAACGTGGTGAAATACCGACGATGAATACAAAGAAGGTAGGAGATATTCAAAGTGCTTACTTAAATGAACGTGGTGTTCAACCATCACAAATTTATAACTCGATTCCTCAAGTCAATATGTTTAATCAATCGACACAAAAAAATACTGTACCCAATGAACCACTCGAATTTAGAAATTGCGATCCCAGTTTACTAAAAAATTTCATCGAAAATCCCTATACACAATCCCTCCAAAGTTGGGCATAATTTTTATTACAACAATCAATAATCATATTTTATAAATAAAATTATTTATAAAAATAATTAATTTAAAATATTTAATGATTTAAAAAATAAGCACCACCTTTTAAAAAAATATTTTGAATGAAACATATTTTATCATATTTTAAATAAATTAACTCTTCTTTTGATAATGGTGGTAATATGGATATCATATATAATTGTTGATGTATCTTTTTTAAACGCAATTTATGTTTTACTTTACATTGAAAATGTATTAAAGGATCTTCTTTATATTTTCCGATCATACGCGTTGTTTCATCAATAATCATATCACGAATCGCAGTATGTGTGTCTAAAAAATCTTTAAATTTATAAAATAATGGTCGATAATGTTTATATTTTGGATTCATCATATGTTCAAAAAGATATTCTTTATTAGATGAAGAAGATTCATACATTAAATAAGGATCACTTAATATTTTATAAAAGCGATGTTCATAATTTTTATAATAATTTGGATCCTGACATATTAACTCTTTATAAATGGGGTATAAAATATAAAATCCTTGATTTAATATTTCTTTACCATATTTTTGTAAATAATAATCATCCATGAATACTTCTCTACTCTCTATCATTCGATTTTGATGTATATATACATATAAAACATCATCATCATATAAAGATGAAAGATCATTATAATAAATATGATAATAATATAAATATATATGTAATAAAGGATATTGACGAGAAATGTGTAATAACCAAGATTCAAATATATCATTATCACTATTGTTTTTAAAAATCATAAAAACAGATATTTTTAATTCACATTCTTGAAGATCATAATCATAAATATAAAATTCTTTACATAATTTCATCTCTTGGGCGTCTTCAACATAAAATGGATCATCTTCACTTAAAAGTAAAAAATAAAGTGGTTTGAACTTTTGATAAATCTTTTCTTTATTTACATATTGATCTTCATCATATTTACACAAAACTTTTTGAAAATAATTCATAAAATCTTTTAATACATTTTTATCATCTACCCGGATTTTTAAATCATATATAATATACATACTCTTTATTATATATTAGATCACATTTTATTTAAAGAATTTTACAAAATCAGTTAAATACTAATTTTTATTAGTTGCCTTTTACAAAATCGTATAAATAGGTAAATGTTTTACATAAGAAGCATTTAATACTTTCGCATATAAAATTAGATTTTTTGAAAATATATAATCATATTGCTTATTTTCTACACATGTACTTTCAAATAATTGTGTATAATAATCTTTTTGTAATATATATAAAAATTCTTTATCATACTTTTCAAATTGAAATGTACCCATCATTACATCTGGATTTATTTTCCATATTTCATAAAGTTGATTTCTATGTATTCTATTATTTTGAGAAACTATTTCTAAAAATTGTTCGGGTATTTTGATTTTATAATTTCGTCCATAATAACTTTCATTTTTACTTAAATTTACTACACATACTTTCTTTTGATTTACTTCAAAATATAATGCCATATATTTACTATTTATTGGATCTAACTCAATCGTTTCTATATTTTCTATTTTTACATTTTGATCATAAATAATTACATATTCATACTTCTTATTTTCAATCATTTTATACTTGCTATACTTTATATTTTCTACTACATATGGCACATATGCTTCATAAAGTACACATATATCAATCTTATTCAATTCAATCATATTTAATATATTATTAAAAATAAGAATGGGACTATCATATAAATTAATTACTTCATAATTTTGAAGATTATAACTCATCATATGTATTTTAGATACATCATACTCAATATTTATTACTTTTTGATGATTAAAAAAATGATTTTTATAATATAAATTATATTTAAATTGATGATTCATATGAAGTATATTTTCATTGATTTTCATATTTTGAATATCAAAAGGAAGCGTTTTCATAAATTGAGTACTATCTAAAATATGCTCTTCACATCGTCTTAAATTTTCATCTTGATTCCATAATATAACTTCATTTTGCGTTACATCCATATAAGGTGTATAATATCCAGCAATACAAGTAACTCCATCATATCCTTCTTTTTGAATCAAGTTCATGATACCTTCTACACATACTCGATCTATATATCCGTGTCCAAAATACCAACCACTATAATTTTCATCTTTGATATAATCATTTTGACTTGGTTTTTTTAACCACATTTCATTTTGATAATCCAAATATTTACAAATACAATATGCTTGATAATATTTATTAATATTAACACCATATTTCATCTTCATACAATATACAAAGTATTGATATGTTATATTTCGAAAAAAGATTGCTTTTGAATTTTCATCCACAAGAGATAATATATAACGTATATTTGTATCATTCGTAATATTCAATAATTTTAAATCGCGTTTTGCTTGATATACTTGTAAACCACCGGAATATCGAATTGCGTATTTTAATCCAATATATTGATCGCCGTAATATCCGTATTTAACATTTTGGTGAAATTGTATTTCATCTTGTGTAGAGTAGAAGTATTTAACACCTTTACAAATAAAGGTATTTTGTGGAATCATACAAATGGTTGAATTTTGTAGATAAATAAA
>JACCDH010095394.1_pt1 | contig 14929 bp, 26 predicted proteins | sample 7442481 | NCBI WGS metagenome assembly JACCDH01 (sample SAMN15323433, study PRJNA562643) | freshwater metagenome | isolation source: river surface water | place: USA:Blue River Watershed | collected 2017-08-15
AAATGTATATGGGTTTTTAAATTTACCTGAATGATGTGAACTACTACCTGCGTATACTAATGGAATATTTTTATCAACACAGTACTTAGCTATTCTTAATGAACCATAAGCGTTAGTTAAAAAGTATTCATCTGGTTTATCAAATGATGGTTGTATTCTAGCTATGGCAGCTAAATGATAAACTAAATCAAATCCATCTTCAATCTCACAATCAGTGATATCTCTTTTTTTATATAAGACTCCTTCTTGATGATTTGATGTTAAACCTGTATTGTAATTATCATATGATACAACTGTGTGACCTAATTTTACTAACTGTTTTATTAAGTTAGTACCTACAAATCCTGCTCCTCCTGTTACTAATATATTCATATTAAAAATCTTTATAAGCTGTTTCTAAAAATTTATCTTTACTAAATTCAGTTTTAATTGTCTCTAAAGCATACTCTGAAACTGTATTATAAAATGTTTCATTGTTCTTTAATTCCTTAGCTAACTCAACTGCTGATTCTAAATCTTGATAATCAACACTTAGTGATGGAAACAATTTAGTTTGTGTTTCTGCTTTATTAGTTCCAATACAAGGTATGCCATGGTAAGCACAATTCAAAGGAAATGTAGCTGATCCTACTGACGGTACCAAAAATAATCCATACTTATATTGAGCTAAATTTTCAATCCATTCCTTCCACATCATATAATTTAAATACTTAACCCCAATAGCGTCTTGCATAATATAAGAATCAGCAGGCATTCTACTTGAGGCCATAGGTGGGATATTAATTTCATTATCAAACTGTTGAGCCACTATTGTATTAGCTAAACCATTATAATCATGTATGAATGGACCTGATATGATAGTTTTATCTGCTTTAGGAGCAAAATTATTTTTATCTAAAACTGACTCATCCATTACTGGAAGTAGTATTCCATATTTTTTATTTGGACCGTATAATCCTTTAAGCCATTTTAGATCATATTGATTTTGAGTATATATTTTATCTGCATCAGCAAATTGATTATACATCCAAACCTGAGTAGCAACATCATATTGATTAAAAAATGTTGTTTCACCTTCTTGGATACAATATACTTTATTAAATTTACTTTTTAAATCCTCAATTACATTTTGTTTAGATAATCGTTCAACTGCATCTTTACCTTTAGGTATAATAACCCAAGCATCACCTTGATATTTCATTCTACCAAGTAAAACATTATATATATTAAGATGATAAGCATCTAAAAACTTAATCCAAGTCTCAGCTGCTCTTAAGTTAGTATGATTAAAAGTTAATTTACCTTCAAATCCTAGTTCTGTTAAAAAGAAATTCATATATGTTGTAATGTTGTATAGTAGTTAGGTACTTCAGGATGGAAATAAGATACAGGGCAATCAAATAAACTTTCATCTAAATAAGCTCTACCTCCACCTCCACTAATATATTCTGTAGCATTAAAGTGCTTACATATATCAGCTAGACGTTGTGAGCGAGTTGTATTAATATTTAACTCGGAACTTAAAACCATAGGTGTAGTTATACCTAATCGTTCCCTACAATAATTAATTGATGCCATATTGATATCAATTAACTTATCATATTGATAAATTTCACTTAAATCAACCTTAAAATTAGTTTGTAATTTAGCTAACACCTTAGAGCGCCATTTAGTCTTATCATTTACTAAAACGTCCTTAATTAGTTTTTTATTAGCACCTTGTTCTAGTTCTATAGTGAAGTATTCTTCAACCCCATTCTTATTTAAGAACTTATTTCTATTCTGAAAATTTTCTTTAGTGTATTGAGCATCATCTAGTATTACAAACATATCAGCTGAACTCATTTTTTGGAAAAATCCTAGATAGGGAAAATGTTCTGGTTGATGTATTGTTACTTTCATGATATTCTAAGTCCTACATAATATAAGTAATCAATGTTATCATGATATTCTCTACATTCAGTATAATACTCTGTAACATTAAAACCTATATTGTTAAATAATTGTTTATAAAATGTTTCAAAAAACTCTAAACTTAACTCTGAACTATCCTCTACTTGATAAAACTTATTTCGTCTGTCAATCCAATCTGGATAGTTAGAATAATTAAATGGTTTCTTTACTACATTGAATATAATAAAAGAATCTTGCCAAGCCACATTTTTTATATTATGAATGAAATCAAAATGCTCACAATACATTCTATTTGGTCCATAACAATTTAAACCATTATCTATAATAACTAAATCAAACTTAGTATAGTCAGTTGTATTAATTAAATTAATAGAGTCTAAACATTGCACTTTAGCTCCAGGTAAGTTTTTCTTTAAGTTAGGAATAAATTCTTCATTTATCTCCCACGCCTCCAAAGATTTAACTTTACCATTTAATTTAAATGATTGCCAATCACCTTCTCTAGCAAATATATCTAAAGTATTATAATCACTTAAGTCACCTACTTTACTTAATATATTATCAAATGATTCTTTAACTATCATACTTGTATTTTAAAATATTAAATGCCTCAGCATACTTAGTTCCAATTTGTATACCTCTAAATTTAGCTAATGTTTCTAAATTATCAATTAAATCAATTCCTTGATTTAAATACTTTTGTATTTGACTATCATGTTTTTTACTAGCCTCTATTTTATAACTAATAGTGTCAGTTATATCAATAAAGAAATTAGCAACTGGGTAATTAGTACATACTCTAGGTAATGGTACTTGTTCATAACAAAATACATTATTAATCATTCTGCTAGCGGCTAATGTTGCTTCTAGAGTATTAATATGATCCTGATGTGTATCACCAGCCCAATGAGTGAATACAGTGTCTATATTTCGTTCACTCAATAGTTTTTCTATATCATGTACTGTTTGTTTACTAAATGGAACTTCACCATCTTGATAAGGTAATAAAACTAAATCAGCTCCTATAACTTTAGCAGCGGCTTGAGCTTCTCTTATACTTTGTTCTTTAGTTCTAGTTATATTACTTGTTTGAGAGTGTACTACAGTACTAGCTGTCATAACAACTAAAGTAACATTTTTACCCTCATCAATAAATTTTTTTAGAGTACCAAAACATCCAAACTCAAGATCATCTGGATGTGCTCCTAGTGCTAAGATATTTTTCATAACGTGTTATAATAATTATTTTGTCTCTCTTGTCTCTCAATTGTTTTAGGATGAATTAAATCATACCCATGAGGTAGATTAGCTATTGTTTTCCAACCTGATAAACGTTCATGTACTTTATTAATCCAATTTATATTAGGTTTATTAACACATATACGAGTTTGATAATCAGGATAATTAACATATCCATTTTCATCTACAAACCATCTCCATTTATCAATATGTTCTCTAGTTAAACCATCTACAGTATTAATTCTAGGTACTGATATAACATCTACTATTCCTTTATTAGCATCTAATATTTCATGTATGTTGCCTAATAAGTTATTACTTAAATACTCATCTGCATCTATAAAGAATATCCATTCCTTAGAGCAGTTATTTTTAAGATTATTTTTAAATAAAGCAAAATCATTATTTAATCCAAATTCTATTACTTTAAAAGGAACAACATTTGGATCAGGTTTACTAACTATTGCTCTTACTTCAGGTGTAGCATTAGTATCTAATTGAACTACTATTTCATCACCTTTATTTATGTTAATATATAACATTGTTAATAACCTATCTAGCTCAACATGCTCATTATGAGCAGTAATTGCAAAACTAATATTAACCATAACTTAAATTTAAATTAAACCAATATAAGCAACTGCCTCATCAAATTGGTCTTGAGGAAATGTTTTTAATGTTGTTGGATCTGATTTATATGGAGCACCTTTTAATTTGGTTTTCTCTTCATCTGTTGTAGCTACTGATTTAATACCTGCCCAACCCCAAGTATCTTTATTAACACCATTTACAAACACAGTACCTTTATCAGGTACATTTATAACAGTTGGATACCAAACTCGTTTTTGATCATCTACAAATTTAATATCTTTATATAACTCAGGCATTACTTCTTCAGACTCAGTCATTAATTGACTTCCTTCAGTCATAACTTCATTAGTTGTAAAGCCACAGCCCATACAACTCCATATTTTTATTTTTTCTAATTCATGTTCATAACAAGCGTCACTACCGCAACGAGAACATATAACTAATTTATCATTCATATTAATATATTTTTTTACTTGGTTCTGGAGTGGGTTCCCATTTTCCGAAGAATTCGTCTTCTAGTTCTTCAAGATTTTCATAATGTAATCCTTCATTACCATTTTGTCCTATAATATCCATTCGTTCATTCATTTCAGCTTCATCACTTGCTATAGCATGGCCTACACATGGTGATACTTTAACATCATTTACTGTTTCTAGATTAGCCTTTAATGTTTCCCAACCTTGAGGAGTTAAATTATAATTATTAGATCCAGCTACAAAACCTTTAAGCCATAAAATAAATTCTTTACTAGTCATTATTCTACTTTTTTTAGTTTAGGTAATTTAAGTTCTACTTGTTTAGGCACACTACGTTCTAAAATATCATCTAATAAAGTAGCCATTGCTTCAAATGAGAAATTAGTTTTAGCGTAATGAGCTTGACGTTTAGCTAATTCAATATATTTGTTATAATCATTATAAACATTTTTAAATGCATCTGCTACACTAGCATCATCAGGAGTAAACCATTGTGCTTCTTGTAATATCATATTTTTAGCTGAAGCTGACTCATGTACATTGGTTAATGTTCCTCCTACTAGTACATTATAATCTGGATGTAAGAAATCTGTATGTCCACTCCAATTACTAGCTATAATAGGTTTTTTAGATAAACTAAATTCAAGTAATGGTCTTCCAAAACCTTCTCCTTTAGTTAAACTAACCATTGCCTTTACTTTTGGATGGTTATATAATTGATTTATATCTTTATCTTCTAAATCACCATGTAGTAAATAAACATTTGGTAAGTCACCTTTAACTGTTTGTTTAATAGCATCTATTTTCTTTAATATATCATCTCTATCTATAATTGAAGCTGTTACTTGAGCTGTTTTTAATATTAAAGCTGGTTTATTACCTTTTCTATTTTTAAATGTTTCTAGGAATGCTTTAATCATATACCCTACATTCTTTCTATCTTCACCTATGTTACCTTGTAACCAATGACCTACAAATAGATAACAAAACTCTTCTTTAATTTCATCTAATGACTCTACTAAATCACCTTCTAATAAATCATCAGGTACAAAATTGTATTTAGTTAAATCAACTCCTTCAAATAATACTTCAACTGGTTTACTTAATTTGATAACTCCAACTGTTTGATTTGTATTATTATCTTTTTTCTCGAATGTTGTTTCTTCAAATACTTTTTTAGCATGGTTAGATGATACTAATGTTAAGTCCATTCTATTAATCCCTTCAATCCAACTTGGATCACAAATTGTAGTTTCAATACCAGCTGTGATACCAATATTGTATTTACCTACAGCTTGAAATTCATTAGGCACTGTAACCTGAATCCAAACATCAGGTTGTTTAGGTAACTGAGGTTGTTTCCAAATTAAATCTAATAACTGCTTATCTTCATCTTTATTAGGATCTAAAGCATTCCATGCTGTATTACCCCAACGTTGTGATATAACTTTAATTTCGTATTTATCATACTTTAATAGTGCTTTAATAATATCTCTACTTCTAGCACCGTATCCAGACATTGTCTCAATAGGACAACTTATAACTAATAATGGTTTCATAACTACTAATAAACTAATTGGTGACGAATATGTTTTCTTTTAATTGGTTCTGTTTTGATTAACTCAAAAGATGATTTTGGTTTAAATGTATTTAATACTTCATCAACATGATTAGATATATTTTTACACATATTTTTAGCTGACATACCTGATTCATCTGATGTTACCCACTCACGAGCTGCTTTACTTACCTCATCATATGTCTCAAATCCTCTAGTGTGTGAACCAAATTCATCTACTTGGTTTGTCTTTAAAGCATATACTTCCATAATTTGATTAGCGGCATCTCTAAAATCAGCTCTATCATCAAAAATATAAGGTGTAGCTACTGAACCTTGAAGACTTCTATTACTTGGATATACTGGGAAAGCCCATTTGCCATGTTTTTTATAAGTACCATAATGGTTAGAGCAGAATTCAGAATCAAAATCAACCCACTTACCATTCTCATCTTCAAAACGCATTTGGTCTTGCATACCACCTGTAACATTAGCTATAATTGGTTTACCACACATCATAGCTTCAGTTAATGATAAACCCCATCCTTCATTTGAACTTAATAATATAACAGCATCAGACAAGTTATATAATAAATTCATATTATTAGCAGGTAATTTCTGATCTGAGAAATATATTTGAGATATTTGATCATCATTAAATAACATATCTCTAACAGCATATAAATCTGTACCATGTTCATCTATAGGCTGAGTGTGTAAAATAAAAGCACACTTATCAGCTTTTTCTTTAGGTAATTGTTCTAAAAATAATTTAAATGCTGCTAATGTATCAGGAGCTGATTTACGTCTAATGTTTCTAGAATTAAACATTAATACAAAGTCATATTCTTTATCTCCAAAGAAATGTTTTTTAAATAAATCTAATTCTTTAGACTCAGTGATTGGATAAAATATATCTTCATTTATACCATGTGGAGTATAACTTAATATTTTATTTTTAGCTTTATCACCTAATGTTATTTGGTTTATATTAAATGTTTGTTTTGATATAGCCATTAAACCATCACATGACTCATAAAATGCTTCATTGTATAATGGTGCTGGATAATCATCCCAAATGTTAAGATAAATCATAGGTATTTTACTTCTGATTTCATTTTCCATTTGAAACAACCAACCCCAATAACGTGGGTCAGTGAAAAACATTATAGCATCTGGTTTTTCTAATAACATTAAGTTCCTAACTAGTTGTTGATCACCATATCCATTAACAGGATAAATAAATACACTAGCATCATCAATACCAGCATGTTTACCTGAATCTTCACTAATGTCTAGTCTTTGTCCTGCTTCTGGATGATTAATAGCTCCTCCAATGTTAACCCAATTGTATCTATGAGATGTTCCTACAACCATCTCTCTAGCTATTGTTGCTATACCTGATGTAAATCTAATATCATCACATAATAACAATATTTTCTTTCTTTGTTCCTTAGGAATGTAACCTTCTTTTAACATAACGATTTTAATTGTTTTTACGATTGACTACCTGATAAGGTTAAATTTGTATGATTGTGAATATTCTTTTTAAAATCTTCATTAGTTAAATACAAGTGAATACTTCTATCAACTAACTTTTGAAGTGAAAATTTTGTTCTAACACAAACCACTTTAAATTCCTCAAACAAGTCTTCATTTACTTTTACACTTGTTAATTTGTTTTTTTCCATAATATATTATATTTGCGTATATAAATATATATGGAAATTATAAAACAACATTTTTGTCACAAAGTTCTTTATTATTATTGAATGGACAGTAAGTACAAGAATCTTTACTTACAATTTTGGAGTACTCTTTATTTATCATTTTACCCTCATTATCAAAACACTCAGTTAAAAACATATTAAATTTTTCAGCTGCTTGTTTACGCTTAATCTTACCACTAGCTGGTTTAAATTCAGTTATATAAGGAATAGTAAATGCATCATTCTCCCAAATTTTTCTCTTTAATATAAAGAACTCAACTTCAATTTTATCAACATCAATATTATATTGTTTAGCAAAGTATTCTTTATATAATAATATTTGAGCTAATTTAATATCATCTTTTTTAGCTTTATCATTCCATCCTGATCTAGATGTTTTAATATCATATATATAAACTTTATCTAAATCCTTATCATACAATACAAAGTCAATATAACCCTTAAGGAATAAATTTTTAGACAAACCAACCATTAAAGGCATCTCAATACCTAATAATACTACATTACGGGTAGTGAAAAATTGAGATCGATGTTTTTTAAACCATTCAAGTATATTAACCCCATCATCATAAAATTCTCTCATTTCATCTGGATTAGAGAAATGTTGTTTGGTTTTATCAAATTCTTTTTTATAAGTTGATTTAAAACATTCATTAAACATTCCTATAATATCTTCTCTATCAGCTGCTGCTCCACTTTGCTCATACATTACTTTTAAATAATGCTGCATTGTTTCATGGACCGCAGTTCCAAATATAGTATGAATTGAAGCTGTATATGGTGCTAAACCTTTAAGATAAGATAAAGCCCATTGATGAGGACATTTACGCCATATTGAATACTGAGAATAAGACACAGTAGATTGATAACGGTAATCAATTTCTTTTAATTGGTGCGTTTTAATTTTTAATTCAATCTCTGTTAATTTAGTTTTTGCCATATATTGCTCTTATCTTAGCTCCCAATTCCATATTATTAGGTGTATTGTTAATTAATTCTTGTATGTCAGGAATAATGGATTGTTCTTTTTTAATATATTGAGCCGCGTCCAATAGTTCTTCATATAGATGATTCATATAATCATCTTTATTGTTCTCACCTAATGTTGTGTTATATTTTTTATAACCACGTTCAGCTCTAGACTTTAAATCTTCAATTACCTGATTGGTTATTTTATCTTTAGTGTGGTAAATCATATTATAAATTTAAGTAACTTAATTAGGGACGCCAAGTTAATTGTTAATTGTTATAATCAATTGTGTTATTTAATTTGTCTTTTTTCGTAACATAGTCACGTTCAATTGTATTAGCAAATTTATCAAATCGTGAATCAGTATAACTGAAATTTGCATCAATTCTACTATTCACTTCTCTAATCATTTGATCTAATGTACGTTCAATTGAATTGCAACGTTCTTCAATTTCTCTCCATTGAACCATATTTTCTTCTTCTAATGACTTGATTCTCTTTAGTGATCCAATGATACTAACTGAAACCCAAATCAATACCCCAACCGCTATCGCAGCTAAAGCACCTAAAATAAATGTAATCATTTTTTGTTTCTCCTTTTTGTATTTGTACTTGACGTCCCCACATTAAGTATATTTTTAAGAGATTCATCAGTTAGAGCTGATATACAATCTTTAGCTTCTCTAGTGCTTATTTTATAGTAATTAGCTACTTTGCCTAGTATTTCATTATCCCATTTGTTTTTAGATTTAATATATCTAAAGAATGTTTTCTTTTTAGGTAAAACATCACAATAAAATTTATAAACCTGCTTACGAGAACAATTAGGGTAACGTTGAATCATATTGACTACATCAATATAAGTAGAATCCATACTAACAAAGCGATGAATCATATACACATTAAATGCTTCTTTATCTTCACTTGTGAATGTATCCCAATCACGTTTACTAAATGTTATCTCGTTTAGCCAATCAAATAGATTCATTATCTAGATTTTTAAGTGGTTCAGGTAAAAACTCTTCATTAACATGTCCACATGCTAAGCATGAAAATACAGGTAATGGAATAAGAGCATCCTGTTGTGTACCAACTAGAAATTTGTTAGCTTTTCTAAGCATAAGACCTTCTATAAAAACTCCTGCCTCACATTTGTCACAAACAATAGCAGTTGTTTTCTTTAGGTCAATGTTCATTTTAACTTGTTCTTGATTCATTTGTATATATATTTAAAATTAATTTACCATTGTTGTTAGAGTAAGCTACATGACTTACTATTTTATCTTTATTGTTATTGAACCATTTTATGATAGTGTCTCTTTCATTAGGATTAATTTTATGACATAGTGTTTGAAATATATCTCTAACAGCTGACATTTGTTCTAATACTAAGAAATAATATGAGTTTTGATTCTTAATGAACCCACCTTTAAATAACTGAGTTGGATTAACAATAATTAATCCTGTTTTATTTTTTATTATGTCAGTTAATTTACTAGCTTCTAATTCTAGTTTATCATCTAATGGTTTATAATTATTTATAGAACTATCATTATCATTAAATGAAATACAAGTTGATGATTCACCTTGATTATACATTTCAAAATATACTTCATGATTACCAGATGAATAACCTAAAAATACATTTTGTATTCTATCATGACTATCATCAAACATACTGTTGATAAATGTTTTAGTGTCATCAGACTTAGTAAATAATTTATCTACAATATTTATTAATTCATCTTTATTTATATCACTAATAGGTATGTTAACATTAACTCTATCAGTATTAAATTCACTCTCAGATACTTTTAAACCATACTCTTCAAAGAATGGTTTAGTATAAATTGATTTGAATTTCTTTATAAAATCTACCTTACTCATATACTTAATAATTTAGCTACACAACCCATAAAACAAATTTCTTTATCAGGTATTGTAGTTGAGTGAAATAAATATTCTTCAATAACTATAGTTGCTTCAGGTGATGAAAACTCATTATGTAATTGTTTATATAACCCAGTAAAGTCATTAACATCATTATCTGCTATAAGTTGTCTAACAGAATTAAACGCTGTTTTCTTTTTAGATTTAACTTCATTAACTATCTGTTCTACATAACTTCCATCAGTAATTTTTTTAATCACTAACTTACCTCCAATAGACATTCCTTGAATTAAATTAATAGAGCGTCTAATATCTGGGTATGTTTTCTTCACTATATCAACTACATCTTTAATATCATATTCTACTTGTTCTATGTCAAGTATTTCTTTTAAACGTTTAGCTATGGTTTTTGCTTCGGGAGTATTTAACGCGAACGTAGTTAATCTAGATTGTAGTGGGTCAATAATACGTTCTACAAAATTACAAGTGAATATAAATCTAGTAGTTAAACTGAATGATTCAATAACATTCCTAAGTGCTGCTTGAGCATTTATAGTTAAGAAATCAGCTTCATCTAATATTACTACTTTAAGTGGTTTAAATGTAGCACCTGAAGCGAATTGTTTTACTTTATCTCTAATTGTATCAATACCATTTTCATCACTACAATTTAAATATAAATGATCACAATTAATATTTTTAATTACTAATTTAGCAGCTGTTGTTTTACCAGTACCAGCAGGACCATAAAGTAATAGATTAGGAAAATCATTTTTACTAATCCATGTTTCTAAACTAGAAATAAAATCTTCATTACCTAAATAACCTTCTAATGTATCGGGTCTATATTTCTCAACCCATAATGTGTGTTTACTCATATATATTCAAATATAACTTCAATATCCTTAGGAGCCAAATATTTTATAGTATTAAATTTATTTAAATGATCTAGTGGTTTAGCTTCACTTTCTTTTTGAGTCCAAACAAGTTGCCCTCCATTAGCTAGACCTTTAAAGTATCCATAGTCACTATATACTATGAACCAATCTCGTTTTTCTTTTTTCTTTTTACCTAGTCCAAACATAAATTAATATTCTAAATCCGAAATATAAAATATAACCAAAAAAAGCAGCTATAGCTAATGTACCTAATAGCTCAAAGGTTTTAATTAGAATTTTTCTCATTGTTTTTGTTTTGAAGTTTTATATTGTTCTATTTGTTTATCTCGTAACAATGTAAGTGGATCTAATGTTTCTGAGAATACTTTATTGAAAAAAGTATCCATATTATATTCTCTTCTAGTAATTAACTCTCTAATATAATTAATTCTATCTTGATTACCTTCAATATTAGTGTTATGTTCATGAACACGAGCATACATTTTAGATATAATTCTAATATGCTGATAATATGCTTTAGCATTATCCATCAATGCTTTCATTTTTTCCCAATACTTAAATGTTGTAGTTGATCTAGTATCTAAAGCGTATCTCATTCTATAACTTAAAGTAATACTTGGATGAACTAATTTAATTGGAAATTCATCATAATAAATAACAATAGTATCTTTTTTACGAATCATTTCATCATTAAAAATATCTAACTTAAAAGATCTAGATCTAGCTAAACCTGAAAAAGGATCATTTGGGTCCTTTGGATCATCTGTCTCAACTTCTTCCTCCCATGATTTTCTTAACTGCCACATATGAGCATTAGGATCAAATTTAGATTCTCTTTTATGCTCACCCTCCCAATTGTATCCTTCTTTAGAATCTCTTAATGAAAAAAAATTTTTAATAGCTAGATACTCATCTTCAGTGAGTGGTTCCATCAACGCTAAATCAAAATCACCCACATTACCCATTTGTTCAAAACCTAACATTTTAAGAGATAAACTACCTGTTAGGCAAAATTTATCATTCATAGCCATGATAGGTAAGATATATTTTTCAAATACATCTTTATTATGGATTGGGTCTAATACATCTTTCTTAAACTTTAAACTCATCAGACCAGTAGTAGAGTCAATATTGTATATTATATTCATAACTTATTCTGTTTCATGATTCATGTAATTCACAAATTCAAGAGCCGCATCTGGTTTTACTTCTTGTAAATGATCTAATGTTAATTCATAACGGCCTAAATTTACTTTAGAAATGAATAATTCATCAGTCAAACTATCAATTTTATTTTGTTTGCTTACAATTTCTCTATTTAACTGAGTAATACCTCTTGTTTGTATCACTAACATAGTTGATAAAGTTAATATAACAATTACTAAAGTAATAATTAACTTATTCATACTAAAAACGTTTTGATAGTTTAATAATTAAATCTGTATCTTCATTTGATAATGAATGATAATTGGATTTTAATTTGAGCATAGCTTCATCAAACTCCCAACTTGAACGCCCTGATGGACTAAGTAAGTCTTGATTTTCAGTTGTGACACCATCTTCAATTAATAGATCTAACATTTCTTCTTTTTCAAATCTATCCATTTCAACAAAAAAATCATGGACGCTAATGTCTATATCAACATCAACCCATTCATCAACATTTACTTCTTGGTTAAAACTAGGCATAACATTTATTTATTATAATTAAAAAATTTATTTATAGCTTGCGCTTCATTCTTAGTTCTTGGTTTTGATTCAACACGTTCAATTACTTTAGCCTTTCTACCTCGTGGTTTACCTTGATACTCATTATCATCAGTTGCACCCCAATTAGTTTCTCTAACTGTCTTATAAAATGCTTCCATGATTCGTTTCCTATATTCAGGATCGTCTTTAGGATATACTGGCTGTAAATTCATAGATTAAATATAATCTATTGATTTAGGTCATTATTTATTCTTCTTTTTGAATAAATCAGATAGTTTTTTACCTTCTTTTATTATACGACCATCCTCATCCATCATTGGCGCTGTGTACATTTCATATGCTATTAAAGCAAATGTGAATATTATTGGTATGATTAATCCCACCATCTTCTAATGTTTTGTTCTAGTATTTTAAATAATAATTTATGAGCGCGTTCTTCATTTGTTTTAGCTATATTAAATGCTGTTCTATGTTTATCATCACATTTAACCTGCTTGTAAATACGAGGGTATTTTTTAAAATAATCTTCATAGTTGTCTGAAATATGTTCTATCTCCATTTCATATGAACCTGGATGGCTTATACTATCAATAAATTTAAGTTCTGATTTATGATAATCATGATATTCACATCCATACCATTCATTTTGTACTTTATCTATTAAACGAACACATAACATCATTATTTCAGCATCACGTTTAGCAGACATATGTCTATCATGATAACCAATATATTCAGATTGATTTTTAAGTTTAAACTTAAGTATTTCGTAAATGTAAGAATGATCCCAGTCCTGGTCTCTCCATATAATTGGGAGCCAGCGGTATAAATTATAAATGCGTCTGAAAAATTGTTTGACTTTATACATAACCTAAATATAAGGAACTACTTAGGTCAAGCCAAAATTACTTCTTTTTAAATTTGAACCCAGTTAGTTTCTCAATGTCAGCGACAGTTGCTTCATTGTTTTTAAGCCCATCCGCTTTAGTAGTGTTGTTATCAAATAAGAACGCCATCCATTCTTTTGACTTAACAAAATATACTACTTTCCAGCATTGTGTTGGAACTGATGTTGTACCTATCTTTTTAGCTACACCTACTGAACCACACCATACATGAACTGAATCTTCTTTAATAGCATAGTCACGTACTAATGTTTCTAATGCTTTCCAATCACCACGATTAAGCGCTGGGTATTGAGCAGTCATATTACTAAAATAGAATGATTCATCATTAGCTACTTGATCACATGCAGCATCTGCTGCTGGGAAGTTATGTCCACGATCAAATCCTGTACCTGTATAATCATTTTGTAAATTAGTCTCAGCTGGTAATTTAGGATCAACTATAAATTTATCACCGCGTTTTACTTTAACAGGGCAAGTTAAATTTGCTTTAGTAACCCACCATTCTACCTTTACAGGATAATGTTTTGACTTACTATAAGTTGTTTTATACGCTTTATGAACTAGTGTAACTGTATCTTGACTATAAGATGTAACAGTAATTAATAACAATAATGATAATATATATTTCATGAGTATAAATATTATAACTGCATCTTAGAACCTATAAGAAAGAAACTAAGTATAGGAGAACCAGGTACTGTAGATACCATTGCTTTGTAATCAGCTTGAAAACCAAAACGTTTACTTATTCTATATGAGTATCCACACCCTACTAAACCACTAATGTTATAATTCCAAGTACTACCTGTACCTGTATTATAAGCATAAGGTGAAGACATTATAAATACACCTGGTGATAATGTTGTTTTAGGATTTATTTGGTATGGTTTAGTCCAGAAACCAGTTATCGATGACATAAAAGAGTAAGTGTAGTCTTCAACTCCTTTTAATTTAATGTTAATATAAGAAGCATTAAAACCCATAGTACCATACTTAGGGTGAGGTTTAATATAAGTGTAACCACCAAACGTCATGTTAGTACC
>JACCDH010938999.1_pt1 | contig 14927 bp, 19 predicted proteins | sample 7442481 | NCBI WGS metagenome assembly JACCDH01 (sample SAMN15323433, study PRJNA562643) | freshwater metagenome | isolation source: river surface water | place: USA:Blue River Watershed | collected 2017-08-15
AAAAAAGGAAATGAAATGTTTACAGTCGAAAAGATGAATGGTGTCTACCTCGTGATGAACAACCACGACAACTCGCTGGTGAATGCGCACCGTTTGCGTCGTGATGCCCGTGCTGAGGCATTCTTCCTGAACCAGACCACCATGAAGACTGTGACTGTGCTGGGTACCAACAACCAGATCCAGATCCCTGTTGGCACTCCCCACTGCTGCGATCCTTCCACTGAAACCTACTGGAGCATGTAATGGTACAGGTATTGTTTATTGCGATGATATTCGTTCTTGGTATGATTGCTGGTGTTCTTTTTGAAAGGTATGTATAATGAATCTCTCTGATAAGACCAATCTCGACCTGACCAACTACCTGATCGAAAGTTCCAATGTGCCTGCTGAGCATCGGTATTCCTATAATGCAGGTTACTTCGAAGCAATCCTCCTTACACTAATGGATCGACTGCCAGAGGTGCGTGAAGAGATCGAAGCACGTGTCCGTTTCCGTATGGGTGAACGTGGTGAGTCCAATGTTGTAGTCGGTAAGTTTGGGAGCAAGTAATATGGATATGATTGGTTTTGATCAATACTTTATGGACGAACCGAGTCGTGCGTCACAGGTTCTTCTCCCTATCCCTGAGAATGCTCGTGATGTTCCGTGTGAGGGATGTGCACGTGTAGATGAATGTGCAGTACGTATGACCGAATGTGTCGCGTTTCGTGTCTGGAGTGCCACTGGGGACTTCCTGGATAAGGATGTCGCCCGATTGATGCGTGTCCCTCGGGAGTTGCGGTGATTCGGATTGCCTGAATGAGTATTGCCTAAGTCGATGCAGAAGTGAGCTATGGTTTTGGCCATCGGGTCCCCTGCACAGGATGGGGGTTTAGTGCGTTACCCATTCACTACCCAGACACGACACGCATCAATTTACCCCTACCCCTCTCTGGAAAAAGGATTCAAATATGCCAAGGAAAAAAATTGCGCAGGCCAACACAGAGTCTCCACAGGTTGCACAGGAGGTCGCACAGAAAAAACCCCGTGCTAAGAAACCGCAGTGGTGTAAACAACATTTCTACTATGAATACATTGACCCTACTGGTAAGGTGATATACCTTGATCAATATGAATGGAGCAGTGGTATGGGTCTCTCTCATAAGGAAGTAAAGAAGGCGCAAGCAGCACGTAAGCGCGAAGTGAAGAACGGTTATGCATACACGAAAGAAGCATGAATGTTAGGTGTTGCTGATAGTTGGTATAAGGTAAATGGATATGCGGGGGATACATGGTCATGGTGTCCCTCGGATTCACAGGATCGATTTGAGAGAAACATCCTAGACCCTGAGAAGCGAGAGAAGATCGAAGAGGCAGGGTGGACGCGAGACAATATTTCATATACTTTCAATGCACATGGATTTCGTTCCGAGGAGTTCATTGATAGTGATTCTGTTATGTTCCTAGGTTGTTCCCTTACCATGGGAGTTGGAGTGGACTTGGAGAGTAGTTGGGCATATAAGGTGGCCAACAGTCTCGGACTTCGTCGTTATAATCTAGGTGTGGGGGGAGGGTGCATTGACATGTGCTTTCGATTCGCGCATTACTGGATTCCAAGACTACGACCGAAGTATGTTGTTATGTTGACTCCCAGCGCTGGTAGATTGGAGATTCTTACTGATAGAGAGAATATTCTGTATTTGCCCAATATGGTGTATGATGATCTTTTCTATCAGCGATGGTTGATGAATGATGTCAATGGAGATATGAATCGACTTAAGAATCAGATTGCCATTCGGCATATTTGTGAGCAACATGATGCCAAGTTGTTTGAGATTACGGTCGAGGATACCATGGCAAAGAGAACAGTGCTTGGACCGAACACTTGGGGTAGGGATGTTCTTCATCCGGGCAGAGAGTGGAACGAGAGTATGGCACATGATTTTCTTTCTATGATGGCTTGACTTTTGATGCGTTTTATAGTATAGTGGAAAAATAATGGGAAATATGTTTAAACGCACGAAGGGTAAGAACGGCGCGCCCTCTACTACTCGTAATATGAATACGGGTAGTGTTACTCATACGCACCATGCTCCTGGACGCAAGAAAGGAGCACTAGGTCAGCACATCACAAAGACGATTAAGTCAAACGGTGATGTTTACCTTACCGAGACGATTAACTATGGTGACGGATCGACCAAGCGCACTAGGACGAAACAAAATAAGAGTCGTCCTTTTGGTTCGACTACTAACGGTAAACCATTGCGAAATAGTTCTGCGTCTCGCGTTGACCTTTTGGGTGCAGCAGGTGGTGGTTGTGGTGCTATATTTGCTTTGATCTTTTTGTTGCTCGGTGCTGTGGTGGTATTTCCGCTTACCGTGATGTTTATTTTTGCATTGCCATTTATCTACCCGTATATTCTGGGAGCAGTGGCACTCTACTTCGTATGGAAGATTACTAGTGAAAAGGGTGATCGGGGTGACCGAGGATAAGATGTTTCTGAATTTTACTGGATTTAACAAGCGCGAACGGTTGGAGTTGACAGAGGCAGTAGAGTTCTTTGCTGCGCAACTGATGGACCCTCGTATGGTGCGAAACCTTACTTTGGATATCGAGCGTAATAAGAAGTCTGATGTGCAGGGAGAGTGCGTGAACGAGGAGGACTGTAAGAATCCTCGGTGGTTTACGATTACGCTTCGCGGTGGACCTGATGATGAGGATATGGTGAAGACGTTGGCGCACGAGATGGTGCACGTCAAGCAGTATGCGAAGAACGAGTTGAGCAAGGTGATGACTGCTGCTCGTGGTGGTAAGGGTATTCGTATCGCCTCGAAGTGGCAGGGTCAGATCTGGGACCCAAAGAAGAAGGAAGATGCGTATTGGGATTGTCCGTGGGAGATCGAGGCATACGGTCGCGAGGTTGGACTCTACCAAAAGTGGTTTGCAATGAAGGATAAGAAAAGTGAATCGATTTCTAATCAGTGATACCCATTTCGGGCACACTAATACATGGCAGAAGTTTACCGTGGAGGATGGAAGTCCTCTGCGTCCATTTACATCAACCGAAGAAATGGACGAAACCATGGTGGAAAACTGGAACAAGGCAGTTCGTCCCCAGGATACAGTGTATCATCTGGGTGACGTGGTCATTGCTCGGCGTAATTTGGAAACAGTGAAGCGTCTGAACGGTCGTAAGATCCTTATCCGAGGCAATCATGACATCTTCCGCGATAAGGACTACTACGAAGCAGGGTTCGAGCAGATCCACGGTGTTCGTGTGTTTGTCGATCAGTTCATTCTGTCGCATATTCCTCTGCATCCTGACTGCGTAGGCGAGCGTTTCAAGCGTAACGTTCATGGTCACCTGCACGGGAATCGGATCATGCATACGGTAACGAAATACACCGCCACCAATGGTGTTCCGTTTACTATACCCGAACCAGATCCTCGCTATCTGTGCGTGTGTGTGGAACAGATCAATTATACACCGATCTCGTTTGACGATGTCATGAAAATGTCTTGACAATGTGCAAGAAAAGTAGTATTATGAGTCATGTCTATATACTAGTAGGAATCAATTAAGGAGTTTATATGGTTAAAGTTATTGTTGCTGATTCTAAGCATGATTGTGAGCACCTACTAGGACAGTATCTCGATGAGAGTCATTTTGACATTGTGATCAATGAAGATACCGACTGCTATATGGAGGCAGACTGCGGTCTCGACACTAAAGTATCATGCGATAAAGATTGCAGTGATTGCGAAGTTGGCACTGATGAGCGTCGTATCGCATTTAAGTTTCGTAAGAACTGGTTTACTCAGGAAGAGCAGGATCAGGCATATATCGGTCTGCGCGAAGCAGCAACCGAGTCACAGAACCGTGGTCTTGCTGCAGGTCCTCGCGGAGAACTGTTGGGCGTAGAAGGTCGCGGTGGTCGCGATTGGGTTACTGATTACGAACTCGAAGTGCTCGACTTCCTGATGGATAACAGTGGTAAGTTGATCGACGATACGAGCATTGCCAGCATTCGTGCTAAGTATGCGGGTGCGCCTCGTTCAAACGCAGATGAAACTCGTGGCGCAGTCTGGTTGCGCAGTAAGGTATGTGATCACTATCCCGAGTATTTCGGTTGGTTCGACAAGTGGGTCGACAGTCTAGAAGGTAAGAGTAAAGAAGATGTCATTAAGGAAGCAAAGATCGTCGCCGAACAGTGGATCTCTACTACAAACTATGCGAAATCGGTATTTTCCGGTGTTGCTGGTTGGTACGACCGTTATCCTAGAATTCCTTTTGGTCGCGCTACTAGTTACACTCGCGATAATCCTGATAAGTTTGCTCTTTCCTATCCTTTTCTACAATCTCTCGATCGCGGTTATCGAGAACTACTTCCCTGGAGATGGTCGAACCAAAAGGCTGCAACAGAAAAAGTTGATGAAAAGTTTGTTGTCCCAGGAACCGTATTTACCACAATCACTGTTAACAAGTCCTTCCGCACTGCAGCGCACAGAGATGCTGGCGATCTTGACTCTGGTCTCAGCAATTTGCTTGTTGTTGGTAGCGGGGATTATACTGGCGGTTATCTAGTATTCCCTGAATATCGCATCGCAGTAAACGTTCGTCCTGGCGACCTGCTGCTGGTTAACAACCACGAGATTATTCATGGTAACACAGAGATCAAGTTGAACCATCCGGATGCTGAGCGTATCTCGTTGGTTTGCTACTTCCGCGAGAAGATGCTAGAACTTGGTTCGTATGAGTATGAAACAACTCGTGAACAATATGTGATTGATCGCCGAACGAATAAAGAACACCACCATTATCGTCCACTCTGGAACGGAGTATCTCCTGGAATGTGGGACGAACAAGAATGGTATGACTATCTCGAAGCAAAACTTGGTCGAGAAGTAGTTGAAAAGTATCACCCCAAAGCATATGAAGTGAGTTCATCACTGGAGGATTTATTTTAATGGATTATTGTATTGCTATTCCGTCTTATCACCGCGAACAGACTGTTCAGAATAAGACGTTGAAGGTTCTTGAGTCGTATAACATCGATCCTGCCAAGATCAAGATCTTTGTTAACGATCAGGAAGAAGGTGAGTATGATCGATATGCGAATGCGTTGAAGGAAAATCCTTACGCTAAGGATATCGAGATTATTCGCGGAGTTCCCACCATTGGTGCCCAGCGCAACTTTATTGAGAAGTGGTATCCAGAGGGAACGCGACTCATGATGTTTGATGATGACATTGAAGAAGTTCAGGTCAAGATCGGCGAGCAGAAGTTGGGTCGGGTTGAAGATCTCGAGCGAGAAGTTATCTTCCGCGGATTTGAAGAATGCGACAAGGTAGGTGCTAAGACCTTTGGTATCTACGCAGCAGCAAATGCTTTCTTTATGAAAGATCGAGTATACAATGATATTTGTTACATTATTGCCTCGATGTTTGGTGTGATCGTGGAGCATGATGATTTTCTCGCTCGAGTAACCAACCATGGTGAAGACTACGAATATTCTATTCGTCAGTATATCAAGAATGGTGTCCTTGCTCGTCTTGATAATTACACAGTCAAGTCGCGCTATTACAAGGAAGAAGGTGGACTTCAGGATTTCCGCACTAAGGAATACGTCTACAACAGTGTCAAGATTATCGCTGACACGTTCCCCGAACTTTGCACGATGTATATCCGAGAATCAACGGGTCATGCAGAACTTAAACTGCACGACAGGAACAAGAAGTATCGCAAGGTGGAATCTTCGCTCGAGGATCTGTTTTAACTTGACTTTTCTACATTCTAGTAGTATAATCAGTTAATGATTTTAGAACAAAAAGACGCAGAATATATTGGTCGTCGATTCGTTGACTATATGTCAAACTATAGTCGGATCGACGACCACATGCGTATGAAGAAACTAGAGAGATTGAAGTCTCTACCTGCCACTCTTCCTGGGTGTGAACCCGAGAACATGTTGTTTTCTAACTTCAACATGCACCCTGAAGAAATGGACTTTGAGATTTTCGAACCATCCCCGACTGAATTTTCAACAATGGTCGAGATTACCTCGTCATTCTGTAATGAAAACTCATTCGGTAAAGAAATCAAGTTTATTGTAAGGGAAAAGAACAGTGGAAAGTATGTTGGATTCTGTCGAGTTGCCTCACCACTCATTAATTCTAAACCTCGTAATGATTGGTTTGGTTGTGTTCCTGATTTACGATCTTTTAACAAACATGCAGTCATGGGGTTCATCATCGTCCCAGCGCAACCGTTCGGGTTTAATTACCTTGGTGGCAAGTTGCTATCTCTACTTTGCACCTCCCATGAGTTTAGGGAGATGTTCAATAAGAAGTATGATATGGAAACCTGCCTCTTTGAGACGACTTCACTCTATGGAAACATCAAACAAGCGTCTCAATACGATGGTTTGAAACCGTTTATTCGATACACTGGCGACACAGTAAGCAATTTTGTCCTTGCATTCTCGGATGACTTCTGGGAAGAGACGATGAATTGGTTTGCAAGCAAAAATAATGGTCAACCATTGTTCGGTAGAGAGGGAATTGCGTCTTACAAGTTGAAAATGCAGAACAAAATGATGTCAGTTATCAAAAATTCGCTAAAATACCACAATTCAAGCGAACTTTTGGCGTTCTCAAACGCGATTCAGGCGAACAAAGACGTTACGACCCAAAAAAGATTCTACATTTCGACTTATGGTTACGAAAATTCTAAAAATTACATCCTCGGAACTGATAAAACGTTGATCAAGAGCGCTGAAAACTTTGACAAGCACTATTCTGAGAATATTATTCGTTGGTGGAAGAAAAAAGCGTCGTCAAGATATGAAACTTTGCGTTCAGAAGGACGTTTGCGGCAAAATTTAGAAATTTGGACCCCAGATTCTATAAATCAGATTGATATTATTCGTTGACGAAATATAAATAGTCCCAAAGAGGATTATTCATGGCGTACGATTTTTTTCCAAAATCTAAAAAAGATATCCAGGACAAACTGAAGAACAAATCCCAGAAATATAGGGATAATTGTTCTAAAGTTTTCGAGTTTCTGCGCAAGAAATATCCCACAATCGAAACCCCAATCAATATTGACACAACAAAGGGTGAAAACTCGCCTATCAATGTAGTTCGTGCTATCAAGGGATCATTGACCGAATCACAGATTCTACTACAGGCAGGAACCCAGCAACCATTTAAAATGAAATTTGGAGATGGGTCATCTGGTAACAGGGGTGCGCAAAACAGAGGTAATGCCTTTGAGTATGAATTTGTCAACTCTCTGATCAAATGGAGAGAAGGCAATGTTGATGGTATAGATGCTACTGTTCTCTCCACTATCGAGAGTCTTGATAAGCAGTATGGTATCGGTGAAGGTGACCCAAAATCTTTCCAAGTAAAGGCAGAAGGTGCTGCAAACAATAGAAGACCTCTGACATTTTCTAATGGAATCAAAGTATCCAATCCAAAGGGAACAGGAACTGATGTTGGAGAACTCGTTACCGATGTTACTGTTCTCTGGAAGAACAAGCAGGGTGTTCAGAAAACATTATATTTGAGTTTGAAGTTCGAAAGCACAGTTACCTTCTTCAATGTTGGTATTAAAACAATCTTAACAAAGAGTGAGATTCAATCTGGAAATATTACGAATAAAGACGGGTTGGCGCTATTAGAATTGTTTAAGATCGACCCCGAAAAGTTCTGCCAGATCTTCAATGGGGAACTGAAGCAAGGCACCAAGGAAATTGTTACTCCGAATAGAACTGGATTAAAGACTCTGCTAGAAACTGGTATTGGTCACAACTATCACGTTATTCACAAGATGCCAGGTAAGATTAAATCGTATCAAGTTGATGAACAATACATGCGAACTGCTGCATCGCCGATCTCGCAAGAAATATATTATGGTGGTAAAGGCGGCGCAGGTAAGAGAATAGATATAGTCGTAAAAAGTTCCACATACGAATTTAAATTAAACATAAGAGACACACAGGGGACCGATGGTTACCCGACTCGTATGATGTGCGACTTTAAATACCTTCACTAATCACTATTCTTTATAAATAATCGTATGACATACGATGCAATTTTTAAACTTATTGGAGATGTAGGATTTCCCATCGCGGCAGCATTGCTCGGTGGTGTTTTCGTGTATTTCGTCATCAACTACATTCTAGACAGCGTCGTAAAGGCGATCAAGGGAATGCAGGGTATTATTATGGGGTTAGACAACCGTGTGAAAACTATGAACCATGATATTATTCGCGTTGATGCTGTGGTAAGTTCCGCACTAGGTCTGAAACCAGATCTGGACAGAATTGCTCGAGCAGACGGGAAGAATGACGCAAGGAGGGACTAATGGACCCTCAACTAATTGTATCGTTTATTAAACAGTACGGGTTTCCTATCGTTGCCGCAGTCGGTATGGGGTATTTCGTCTGGTTTATATACAAATTTGTTACAGATAAGTTAATGCCATTGATCGGTGAGACAAATGTAATTTTGATTGCACTGATTGATAGAATTCGCATGCTAGACAATGATTTAATTAGATTAAATCAGAAGGTGAGCGTTGTATTGCAGATAAAAGAGGATCATAGTGATGACATTAAACATAAAGATTGAGATCCTCAAAGTATTCTCGCTTGAATTAGATTTTTCTTCTGGTAAAACCAAAAAGGAAGAGAAAGATGCTAAAACGAGCGACGATGCTCCTGCTACTAAGTCTAAGTAGTCCAGCATTCGCAGACCCTATTGTTCAGTCCTTTAAATCACCTTCCTTTAATGGTTATGGGTGGTCATCGCACGTTCAATCAATCGATGCGCAAGAACGTTCGCGCCAACAAGCAATCAAAGACGCAGAAGCAGCAAAGATTGCCTTGGCAAAGGCAGAAGCATCAAATACACCACTAGCAAAGTTTATGGCACTGTTTACCTCTCAGGTCTATGCCCAACTTGCTACACAACTTTCAAATAATCTATTCGCGGAAGGTTCCGAGGCAAGAGCAGGAACTTTCAATCTTGACGGAAACAAGATTTCATACGTCAAGAGCAATACAGAAGTAACATTAACAGTTGTCGATAAAAATGGTAACACTACGGTGGTTACTGTTCCTATCGCCACATTCGCATTCTAAGGGGGATACATGAAAAAGTTAATTCTCCTTCCACTACTTCTGTTGACAACTGCGTGTGTTGGTGCCTTACATCCTGCAACTAATCAGTCGTATCTACTAAGAGAAGATGCTGAAGTTAAAAGATTCGCGAATCCTAAACTGTTCAAGAAACTCCCAGAGTTGGATGGTCAACCAATTCCTATCGCACTTTATGCGTTCACCGACAGAACAGGTCAACGTAAACCCTCATCGACTCTTGCAAGTTTCTCGACTGCAGTGACTCAAGGTGCCGATGCATATTTGATTAAAACACTACAAGATACTGGAGACGGTAAGTGGTTTACACCAGTCGAACGTGTCGGTATCGATTCGTTGATCAAAGAACGTCAACTTGTTCGCCAGATGCGCGAACAGATCGCTGGTGAAAATGCTGAACCCCTACCACCTCTCAAAGTTGCTGGTATCATTCTAGAGGGCGGCATCATTGATTATAATTCGAATATCAAAACTGGTGGTACAGGTGCTCGCTTCCTTGGCATCGGACCTTACCAACAATATGCACAAGATCAAGTTACTATTAGTATTCGTCTAGTTTCTGTCCAAACAGGCGAAGTATTGACTTCGGTAACAGTAGAAAAGACTGTTCTTTCTACTTCCGAGGGTGTTACTGCTTTTAAGTTCTTTGACATGGACACAAAAGCATTTGAATTTGACGGGCAACAAACAAGTAATGAAGCAGGTAGTTATGCTATCCGTTCTGCCATAGAGACGGCCGTTGTTGAAGTGATCAAGGATGGTGAAAGAAAAGGTCTATGGAGATTTAAGCAAACACAGGAGCAATCTAAATGAAGAAATTCGCTTTAGGTCTGCTGTTCGTATCGACTTCTGCTTTCGCTCAGACAGTTCTACCAACAGCACCAACTCCGCCAGCAATCGTCACAACTTCACCTAACGAAACTGACGCAAATGCAGTGGCGACTACAAATAAAGTATATATAGATCAGCAAGGAGGCAATGTAGATGTTAACATTGTTCAAACTGGTACTGCCAATATTATTGGTTCCGCTGTTGATCCTATCTATCTACGTGGTGACAATCAAAGCGTCATCGCTGTGCAGACAGGTAACGGAAATAGTCTCTACATGGGAATTGTTTCCAACACTGGCGCCCAAGGAATCGCAACAGTAACAATTCGCCAACTTGGTGATCTCAACTCTGCTGATATTCGTTGCGGAACTTTACAAACCGATGCATCATGCAATCAATTAGATATGAATGCTAAGTTTACTGGAAACTCGAACTCTATTGTGTTCCATGGTTCAGGTGCAAATATCCGTAACTCTATGGATATTCAAGGCAATAACAACACATTCAACATTGATGCGCTTTCGCCTAATGCCACTCAGACTCTACTGGTGACTGGTAATTATAACGATTTTGATATTACTCAAACAGGCACAGGTGGAACGTTCGGTCACTCGCTATATGTCAATCTAACAGGTTCTCTGAATACTGTAACAACTCAACAATATGGCACTTCAGAAACCGTGATCAACATAAATAGCGTCGGATCAAACGGTGTCTTTAATATCAAAACAGGTCACTAAGTTTTTTGCTCTTCTTCTGATTCTGTTATCGACTCCAGTATATGCAAGTATCGGATCGATAACAGATTTCAGAGGTGGCGGGCAAATTAAACGTGGTGCTAAAGCGGCTCCTGCATCAAAAGGTGCGGGAGTCGAAAAAATGGATACTGTCTCGACCAACAGTCAAGGCAAATTTAGGATTACATTTAATGACTCGACTACTGTCAATATTACGGAAAACTCGCGACTTCTTATCGATGACTTTGTTTATGATGGCGGAGGGAAGGCGAAAGGCAAACTCGGGTTACGAGTCGCACTCGGCACTGTCAGATACACCTCGGGGAAAATCGCACACGGAAACGCCAAAGGTGTAAACATTCGCACCCCAACTGCTACTATTGCAGTTCGAGGCACGGACTTCGTTATGTCGGTCGATGAAGCAGGTCGTTCTACGGTCGTGCTTGTTCCCGAATGTTATAACGAACTAGACATCACAAAACAAACAGCAGAATGCCCAAACGGCATGATCGACGTTATTACTGCGTCGGGCGTGGTGACATTAGACAAACCGTTTCAAGCGACTGTTGTTGAAAACTCATATGCGCCACCATCACCGCCTGTTACTATTAATCCTTTGATGAAATCTCTTGACAACAATGTCCAGATTGTTCCATTAGAAACGGATGATGGGCAAAGTTTGCTGCAACTGGCAAGAGACACACTTAAGAAATTTACTAATCCTGCTCGCGCTGCTGGAGACGATAACAAAGATCCAGAAGCAGGAACAGGCGATAACGTAGAACAGGTTGCAGCAGTTATGATTCGTCAAGCAACCCCACAAGAGTTACTAGAAGTTTATGCTGAGTTTAACGAAGGAAGTAAACCAGCAGAAACAATATACACAAATGTTTCTCCAACATTCAAAAAGAATGTTCAAGTAGGGTGGGTTTATACTCGTTTGTCTGAAGATAAGCAGCAAGCAATTACTGTCTGGTTTGATAAAGCGACCGAATCGCAAATTGTTTCTGTTCAAAACGGAATCGTGGATGTCTACAACTTTATGGACGATAAGTGGACAACATCTGGAACTGGTAGACCACAGGGTAATATTACAGTTATTCAGGAGACGGGGCAGAGATGAAAAACATTATAGCATTTATTCTGCTAGTTCTCTCTTGGAGTTCATGGGCAAATGCTCAAGTTACAAATTACGGATTTGAGAACGGGGACTATTCTGGTTGGGCAGTAAGTAACGGATCAACCACACTGCGTACTTCTTGGAGTCCAAACGGCACAGGAGTTCAAGTAACATCTGGTATGACAAACTATTGTCCAGGCGGTGGTAAGTGTTGGACAGTTACGCCATATGGATCATACATGGTATCTGTTCAAGCAGGCGGAGGATCTCCAACATTCGATAATGCTATGACAACTCTCGGTCTCGCAGGTTCAGCAATTACATCTATTAAGAATACGATCTATTCTAATGGTAACATGTGGCCAACTAATGCGTCATCTATCAGTAGAACAGTAACGCTACAAGCGGGCGTAACTTATACGTTTGCGTGGCAGTATGTTTCAACGGACTACATGCCATACAATGATGGTTCTCTGATTACTTTAACTGGTGGACCAGGAACACCAACTATCAATGGACAGACACAGAACTTTGCGCTTCTGGGTTTCACGAATACTGGAACAGGCAACTACTCTACTAACTCATATGGTGCCACTGGTTGGCAGGTTGCAGTGTTTACTGTTCCAACCGATGGTAACTACACGTTAGGATTTGCGTCATTCAATCTGGGTGATACTGCTTTATCACCAATTCTATTCATTGATCAGATGCAAGGCACAACGTTACTGAATGGTACTACGTTCACACCAGTTCAACCAAACGCCGGATCTTCTGCTCCTCCGCCACCAGCGCCTGGACCAGTGGAACCAACTTATCCTGCTGCAGCAATTTCTAATTCACAATCTCTGAAGATCAATCAGACAAATGCGATTACGCAAAACTCTATTTACATTAATGCTACTGGTTCGAACAATTCAGTTTACATTGAACAGTTTTCTAAACAGAATCAGATTCGTGGAGTTAATGGTGCACAGGCGATGACTATCAACGGTAGCGGTAATAGTATTACAATCAATCAAGGAACGGCGACAACTGCGATCGGTAAGAACTTAGCAGAAGTTTCGGTAACTGGCAACAACAATATCATATCCCTCGTGCAGCAACATGGCAGTAAGTATGCTGAGATTGTAACTAACGGTCTGGGCAATCAAATTTCCGCACAACAAAAAGACGCAAACGGAAAATCGTTGTTTATCAATGCGTTAGGAAACACCAATAATATCAATACTTTACAAGAAGGTCTTGGTCAACACTTCTTAGAAATCAATGCACCATTCGGTGGAGTTTCTGCTACTGTTTCTCAAGTTGGTTCTTCTACCAAGCAATTTCAATTAATACTAAATAATCCAGGAATTGGTGTGACTGTCTCACAGAATAATTTGACTGCCGCTGACTCTGCAAAAATGGAAATAACATGCACGACTGGACCATGTAATGGATACTCTTATACAAAAAACTAAAAAAGTTCTACTCTCGCCATGGTTGGCGTTGTTTACTTTTGCAGTATTGTTAGTAGTTAAACTCTCTGATCCATACTTGGTAGAAACCACCAGATTGAAGTTTTATGATTATCTAATGCTGGATGCTTCTAAGCAATCCGAGCAAATCGTAACCGTGAATATTGGGGAGAAAGCAATTGAGAAATATGGTCAGTGGCCATTTCCACGCGAAGTTCATGCTAAAGTTATTGGCGACCTTTATGATAGAGGGGCTGGTCTTGTTGGTAGCACTATACTTATGTCTGAGTCTGATCGGATGGGGACTGACGGAGTTCTTGCGAATACTCTAAGTCAGTATCCCGTTGTTCTTTCCCAGATAACTTCCGGTGACTGTAAGCAGTCGGGTGGGCAAAATCCTCGTCCAGCGGGTATCGCTGTGATCGGAGACGGACAACCGACTGAATTTCTTCCTCGATACCCCTGCGTTCTAGGTAATATACCAAGTCTTCAAGCATCAGCCGTCGGTGTAGGTGTAACGTCGACTCTACCCGAAGCGGATGGTGTTGTCCGTCGAGTTCCTCTTCTATCGCAATCATCAGGCGAATATTATCCGTCATTCTCTGTAGAGATGCTGCGTGTAGTTGCAGGAGACTCTTCGTATCAAGCGAAGATAAATCAGACAGGTGTTGAAGCATTACGTGTTCCTCAATTTGACACTATTAAGACCGACGAATACGGCCGGGTGTTCATTAATCCAAATTACAAATTTAAGTCATACGAAATCGGAGAGCCGCTTCCCGATCTTTCTGGGAAGATTGTAATACTTGGCGTAACTGCTGCTGGGGTAGCGAACCCTGTAGCGACTCCATCAGGTGCCCAATATCCCCACGACCTTCAGGCGAGTATACTTGAAACTCTGATAAATGGAGACTCTGTGTCGATTCCTCTGTGGAGTCAACTGGCAGATCTTGCTGCTTTTCTGGGTCTTGCTCTGGCATTGATCATTCTCTCAAGATTTCGTTTCTCTATAATATATATTGCTGTTTTGTTGGGTGGATATTTCTACCTACCAGTTTATCTGTTCGCAAGTAAGGGTATTCTGCTTGATGTTACATTCAATGTTCTCGCGATTGCACTGATCTATATCCACATCTACACTGCCAAGTTTATCAGCGAATATCTACAGAAACAACAGATCAAGAAGCAGTTTGGAACCTATCTGTCGCCAGCAATGGTCGAGAAACTGCAGAAGAATCCAGAACTACTTGCTCTTGGCGGAGAAGAACGTGAATTGTCAATCATGTTTACCGATGTTCGTGGGTTTACTACAATCAGCGAACACTACGGCAAGGATGTGCAGGGTCTAACTAAGATTATGAACCGATACATGACTGCTATGACAAAACGTATTATTGAAAACGAGGGTACTCTAGACAAATATATCGGTGATGCTCAGATGGCATTCTGGAATGCGCCGCTAGATGATCCAAACCATGCCAAAAATGCTGTGGCAACTGGACTTGCCATGCTTGAAGATCTGGAGAAATTTAATGCGGAAATACAATTGGAAGGAACCCCACCTTTTGGAATGGGTCTTGGCATTAACACTGCCACTGTGGTTGTTGGCAATATGGGCAGCGATCAGCGTTTTG
>JACCDH010508676.1_pt1 | contig 14924 bp, 15 predicted proteins | sample 7442481 | NCBI WGS metagenome assembly JACCDH01 (sample SAMN15323433, study PRJNA562643) | freshwater metagenome | isolation source: river surface water | place: USA:Blue River Watershed | collected 2017-08-15
CAGATAACTCGCACCCTTTGTAGTTGTAAATAACCGCTAAAATGGCCTTTAAATAATGTTACTAATTGTGTATCTTTGTCGTTTAAGCTGGTATTCTTTTTTAAAGGCATAACGTAGGAATTAACCTTTAATATACTGAATATCAGCTTTATATAAAAATTTAAAAGAACTTAATTTATGTTTATTATGCCAATTTTTTAAAATTGTCGTGTACTAAAGAAAAAAACATAAAAACAATTTTAATCCGTTGGACGTAAATAGATTTCAACTCAATGTCCATAAGTCCCTCTTAAATCATTAAATTTGTGGCTTATTAAAAGTTATGTTAGAAAAAGAAATAATAAATTTTGAAAAAACGGCCATTGTGGGTATTGTTACTCAAAACCAAAGCGAAGATAAACTCAACGAATATCTCGACGAATTGGAGTTTTTGACTTTTACAGCAGGAGGTGAAGTGGTGAAACGGTTTTGGCAAAAAATGGACAAACCCAATCCAAAAACATTTTTAGGTACTGGAAAAATAGACGAAATTAATCAATATGTAAAGCAAAATGACATCTCAACTTTGATATTCGATGATGAATTGACGCCTTCGCAACAAAAAAATATTTCAAAAATCATCGATTGTAAAATCCTCGACAGAACCAATCTTATCTTGGATATTTTTGCCCAAAGAGCCGAAACTTCCTATGCCAGAACGCAAGTAGAATTGGCACAATGTATCTATTTGTTACCCAGATTATCTGGACTTTGGACACACTTAGAACGTCAAAAAGGGGGAATCGGGATGCGTGGACCTGGAGAAACCGAGATTGAAACCGACAGACGTATCGTTCGTGACAGAATTTCGTTATTGAAAGAAAAAATAAAAGCCATCGACAAGCAAATGGGAACCCAAAGAGGCAATCGTGGTTCGATGGTTCGAGTAGCTCTAGTAGGTTATACCAATGTTGGAAAATCGACTTTGATGAATGCCATTGGCAAAAGCGATGTTTTTGTAGAGAACAAACTTTTTGCCACCTTAGACACTACCGTTAGGAAAGTGGTGATTAAAAACTTACCTTTTTTACTTTCGGATACGGTGGGTTTTATTCGAAAATTGCCAACAGAATTGGTGGATTCTTTCAAAAGTACGCTTGATGAGGTTCGCGAAGCTGATTTGTTATTGCACGTTGTCGATATTTCGCATCCTGATTTTGAAGATCATATTGAATCAGTAAATCAAATTTTAGCAGATATCAAGGCCAAAGACAAACCTGTGATAATGGTTTTCAACAAAATCGATGCTTACAAACATTTGACTATTGACGAAGATGATTTAATGACCGAAAAAACACCAAGACATTTCACTCTCGAAGAATGGAAAACCACTTGGATGCACCGTTTGGGCGAAGAAAATGCCTTGTTTATTTCGGCGGCGAACAAAGAGAATTTTGAGGAATTCCGTGAACGCGTTTACGAAGCCGTGAGACAAATTCACATCACACGTTTTCCGTACAACAAGTTTTTGTACCCTGATTATAAGGATGCTGTGGAGAAAAAAGAAAAAGAATAATTTTTCCAAGAGATAAATAGAACAATCACATTTTAACTCCTATTTCAAAAGGGATTTTCATTTAAAAATAAATTTTAGAAACCGTAATTAACACCTAAACCAAAGACTTGTCTAGTTTGAAGTCCTTGAAAAGCATTGTCGTCGTATATGGCTTGAAAGGTAAAGTTCGCCGACAAATATTTATTAATGGTCATCACAATATTAATCTGATAATCGATATCTACATTTTGAGGGTCTTCTAAATAATTGGAGTATAAATTCAATAGGTTTTCAGCAGTCACATTTTTCATAACAGTGAATTTGTAATAGGCCGAAGCATAAAAACCTAATTCATAACGCGAACTTTTGAAAGGATCTACACCAAAATAACTTCCTTCAATATAATCTGCTGTAGAAGTATAATCACTATTTATAAAAGTGATTTTTGAAGTTAAAGGCGCAAAATTTAATTTTAGATTATCACTTTTTTTCCAATACAAACCTGGTCCAAAAGTGAGATAAGCAGGGGAGAAAAAATCAGTGTTTTCTGCTCTAGTTTCTTTGCCATTTTCATCTTCACCATAAATATAACCAGTTGTAAATTGAGTTTTAAAGTTTAATATGAATGAGAAATACCATTCTTTGAATGCTTTTTTGCCATAAATACTATTAAATTCAAAACGATCGTCTGTTTTCTTTTCAAAATCAGCATTATCAGTCTGTAATAAGCCATAGTTGGCCAGAATTCTATTGTCCCATGTGGTTTTTTCATTCTTGTAATGAAATTCATAATTAAGGCCTAAAGTTCCTGAAAGGCTACTTTCTCCACCTGCAACCCAATTGTTGAAATTAGACTGGTTGAATAAAAAAGTAAAAGTTCCTTTTTTCGACCATCCATTAGCAGTGGTATCAGCAATCGATTTGATAGTTGTTTCGGTGTTTTTCATTATTTCTTTCTCGGTAGATTGAGCTTGGATAATTACAGAAGAAGCTAAAAAAGCAAAGAAAAGTAGTAGTTTTTTCATCATTGAGTTATTGGGTTTAAAAAACAAATATAATAAAACTCTTTAAACGCCCAAAAATGAAGTAATTATTAAAAAGTCAATTTATTTTTTGGGTGATTTGTATAAAGGCACCGCCGAACAAGCTTCTCCATACATTATACTTCGAGCAAAAGGTTGTAAATAATGTGAAGCTAAAATATAAGCACGCATTGGCACTGGTTTTTTGGAACAGCCTTTTATAATCACAGGTTTATTTTGATAAACCGAATAGTCCATTTTGGAAAGGATTTCTTCGTATAAAGCTGCATCCAAATCTTCTACTGTTCCGTTGACGATTTTCTTGGCAAAAGGTGCCAATTGAATGGCAACTAAAATGGTTGCCCAAGCCGGATATATGGCGTCTGTACTGCAATAAATGGATACATATTGGTCTTGGTATTGTGACCAATCGTGTTCTTGTAATTGTGCTCGAAAGTCTTTTTCTTTCAACAAAAATCCTTCCAAAAACCATTGAGAAATATCAATTTGCACACGAATTCCCTTTGGATAGTAATCTTCTAAATCGAAAACTTCCAATGTACTATTGGCTACTTTATTTACTATTTCTTCCATTTTGAAAAGTTTGTGGTTTTTAGTTTATAGTTTGTGGTCGAGAACAACAAACTATAAACTACAAACAAAATAACCGTTTAAAGCATTCCTAATTCTAATTTAGCTTCTTCGCTCATCAAATCTTTATTCCAAGGCGGATCGAAAGTGATTTCTACTTCGGCATCTTTGATGTGTTCGATAGATTTTACTTTTTCTTCCACTTCTCTTGGCAAACTTTCCGCCACAGGACAGTTAGGGGAAGTTAATGTCATTAGGATTTTCACTTCAAAATCAGTGCTGATCATGACGTCATAAATTAATCCTAATTCGTAAATGTCAACAGGAATCTCTGGGTCATAGATGGTTTTAAGTTTGGCTACGATATCTATTCCAATTTGGTCGGTGTCTATTTTTGTTTCCATATTTTTTTGTTTTAACCTGATTACAATCTAAGGATTTTTGAACCATATAAGGCATTAAAGGTCAGATAAGGTTGTTGTTTTTAATTTTTATTTAAATTTGATTATTCTTCTAAATATCTATATAATTCATTAACATAGGATTTTTGTCCTTCTTTAAAAATATGAGTTACATTGAAATTAATGATTAACCCTATTGGAGCTTCTAAAAGTTTCATATACGTTAAAAGTTGCGCTTCGTGAATTGGTAAAACTTTTTCGATTGCTTTTAATTCTACGACTAGACTTTTTTCTACAAACAAATCACATCTCAATCCTGCCTCAACTTCTAATCCTTTATAATTTACTGGAATAATTAATTCTGTTTGAAAATCAAATCCTCTGATTGTTAATTCTTTTTTCAAACAACTATGATAAACACTCTCTAAAAGTCCAGGACCAAGATGTTTGTGAACTTCTATTGCACAACCATTAACCTAATAAATCAAATCTTTTAGATATGTTTTTGTCATAATTTTAAATCCCAATTAATTTCTAATTTCACTTATATGACCTTAAATGCCTTTTATGGTTAACCGATTATTTTTTTGCATCGAAAGCCAAGGCGTACATTTTTATATTTTTGATCATCGAGACCAATCCGTTGGCTCGTGTGGGCGACAAATGTTCTTTAAGACCTATTTCGTCAATGAAATCCATATCAGCATTCAAAATATCCGAAGCTTTTTGGTTCGAAAAAACCCGAATCAAAATAGCGATAATGCCTTTGGTTAATATCGCATCGCTATCGGCAGTGAAGACAATTTTGTCGTCCTTTTGCTCTCCTTTCAACCATACTTTCGATTGGCATCCTTTGATAATATTATCGTCAGTTTTGTATTCTTCTTTGATTAAAGGAAGGTTTTTACCCAATTCTATAATGTATTCATAGCGTTGCATCCAGTCGTCAAACATCGAAAACTCGTCTATTATTTCTTCTTGTATTTCTTTAATGCTCATATTGTGCTGAATTTTTTTCAGTATTATTCTTTTTTTGTAAATGAATTTATTTTAGTAACCAATTTTTTGATTGTTTCTGGTGGATAACCGTGATCAAAAGAAGTTGTTTGATACACTTTACCCTTAAATGTCACTTTCAAATCTGCTATTGCCGCCCCATCGTGAAAACGTTTTTCGGTTGGTGCTTTTAATGCCGCTAAATTATCTAAATCTATGGTTTCGAAATAGGCAACCAATTCCTTCCAATCTTTCTCTGAAATCTTTGTCACAATTGGCTTTTCATTGCCGCTTCTATCTTTCGAAACAGAAACCATGAGGTCTTGAATGGTTATCTTTTGATAGAAACCTCTAGTACTGGCAGTATATTCCAAAACAGCGGTTTTCAAATCATTTTTAGTTTGACCTTCGCAACTTTTGCCTACAAACAAACTTAAAAAAATCATTGTAAATAGTTTCATTTTTCTAGATTTTAAGACAACATCATTTGTGCTTTTTTCAAAGCTTCAACCATAATGTCAATTTCTTCTTTGGTATTGTAAAACGAAAACGAAGCACGAATCGTTCCCGGAATTTTGAAAAAATCCATAATCGGTTGGGCACAATGATGTCCTGTTCGAACAGCTATCCCTAATTTGTCTACTATCGTTCCAATATCATAATGATGAATACCTTCGATATTAAACGAAACGACCGAAGTTTTTTCCTTGGCTGTGCCAAAAATTTTCAAGCTTTCGATTTCCAATAATCGTTTGGTAGCATAGTCCAATAATTCCAATTCCTGTTGTTGTATATTGTCAAAACCAAGAGAATTCAAATAATCGATAGCGGTTCCCAAGACAATTCCGCCAGCAATATCAGGTGTTCCCGCTTCAAATTTATGAGGCAAATCGGCATAAGTAGTTTTCTCGAAAGAGACTTCCTTAATCATTTCGCCACCACCTTGATAGGGTGGTAATTTATTCAACCAAGCTTCTTTTCCGTATAAAATTCCAACCCCTGTTGGCCCACACATTTTATGTCCTGAAAAAACATAAAAATCGCAATTCAAAGCTTGAACATCAGGCTTCAAATGCGGAACGGCTTGGGCTCCATCAATCAGAATCGCAGCGCCAAATTCGTGCGCTTTGTCAATCATATATTTGATAGGATTCACTGTTCCCAACGCATTCGAAATATGGTTTACAGTCACGATTTTGGTCTTGTCCGACAGCAATTTATCGTATTCAGCCATAATCAATTCGCCGTTTTCATTCATTGGAATCACTTTCAAGGTGGCTCCTGTTTTCTCACACAACATTTGCCAAGGCACAATATTACTGTGATGTTCCATTGCCGAAACCAAAACTTCATCTCCAGTTTTTAAAAGCGATGCAAAACCATTGGCAACAGCATTAATTCCGTGTGTCGTTCCAGAAGTAAAAATTACTTCGTGGACAAATTTGGCATTGATATGATTTTGGATTTTAGCTCGAGAATTCTCATAAGCATCGGTTGCCAATTGACTCAAAGTATGCACGCCACGATGAATATTGGCATTAATTTCCTTGTAATATTTAGCAATCGCATCAATCACAATCTGTGGTTTTTGCGAAGTGGCTCCGTTGTCGAAATAAACCAATGGTTTACCGTTAACCGTTTGGGAAAGTATGGGGAAATCGGCTCTAATTTTATTGATATCTAACATTTGTCTATTTAGAAAAATTCTAAATACAAAAGTAATAAAACTTCAAGGGATTATTACCAAACAGTTGTTAATAATTACACCATATAAGGCATTTAAGGAAATATAAAAAAACTTAAATGACCTTAAATGCCTTAAATAGTAAAAACTGTATCTTGCAGTAAATTATAAATTTATCTTTCTGAGACACTATACCACTTTTTATCTGGGCGGTTATTATTTTTGTTCTCTTTATTTTCTTTAGATTGAATCATTACTAAAGCCATGGTCTGTTTTTGACTTCCTCTTCCTCGCTTGTTTATCTCGTCTTTTGAAAGATTTTTGTTAATTGTTTCAAAAAAACCTTCGTCAAGTTCAATAGAATCGGTTAATTGATATTGGTCATCTCTTAACCCATAACCGACAGAATCTTATGCATCATAAACCAAATTGGTTCATATCGTTTATGATTTAATTGCCTTTGCATTTTCTTTGCTGAAAAACTTTTTTTGGTGGCTGTTAATAAATGCATAGCTATAAACCAGTACTGAAAAGGCAATTTGCTTGATTGCATTACTGTGCCTGATCTTAACGAAGTTCTGTATTTGCATTGTTTACATTCATAACTCCATTTATCTTTTTTCCAATACTGCTCCTTACAATTACACTTTTTACTGACAATATCTTCCTTGTCTCGTATCGCCTTGAACTTGAGTTTACAACTTAATTCATCTGGGTAATCTTTATAAAAATCTAAAATATTCATATCTATTCCATTTAAATTCTATTGATACAAATTAATTAGGTGTTAATACGGATAAGTATATTTTTTAATAAAAATAAAGTTTAACACTTTAATTGCAAAGACACAAACAGATTGTAATATATATTTTTACATTGAAAAAAAAGTGGCTTCTGCTAGATTCTATGCAATATGCATCAGTTAAATTTTGGGATTAAAACCAAAATCCAATGCTAAACCAAGTATATCCTTTACCTGTTTCTGGAGACCATGCGTATTTTACTTCAACAGGGCCTATTATGGTTTCTAATCCATACCCTAATGCATAACCAGAATATTTTGGTATTGAAATCCAGTCAAACGAATCAAAAAGATCTTTTCCAATATTGGCATAATTGGACGAAATATTCAAATGATTTTTCTTAAAAATTTCATAGTCTAAGGTTAAAGAAGATTTCAGATAACTGTCACCTGCAATACTCAAAAAATCATAACCATAAAAAGGTCTGAAATTATTAACGGGAATAAATCCAAAACCCCCCAAAGCAAAATCAAAAAATGGAACACTAGTTTCTCCAATTGAGAAACCTCCTTCTGTTTGAAATTTGAAAGTAATTTTATTAAAAATTTTGACAGCTAACCCAGCATCCGCTTTCGCAATAGAAAATGGTTCAAATAGTCCAGAAAAGTTAGATGACAATAAATAATTATGTACTCCTCCTGTAAGATACCACCCTTTTGTTGGAAAATACTGATTGTCAAAAGAATCGAATTTCATGTAGGCATAAACACTTTCGTAGTGACTATTATCTATTTCGTTATTTGAATCATTGACTGTTTCAGAATTAATATTTAAATATTTGTGTTCTAAACCTATTCCAATTAAAAATTTTTGTGCAAAAATAGATTGAAAATACAGTTGATTTGTTAAATCAAAAAAATTAATATTTATCGAATTTACCGATGGGTCTAATGATAAACTACTAATGTCTTTTGTCACATTTTTATTAAATTGATTCAATTGTGATTTGAAACCAATACTAAGATTAAAACCATTATCTATATAATAATCAAGATTATACCGCACATTATCTCCAACAATAAAATCTAGTGAAGCTACATCGTTTTTAAAAAGTGTGTTTTTATTGGTAATATTGGCCAAAACCGCACTTTTAAATAGTCCATCGTAATGCAAACCGAATTTTAAAAAGGTTTTAACTGGATTTTCTACAAGGTTTAGAACCAAGTCATCGCCCTCGCCGTTGGGCTCAAGAGAGTAGATTACTGTTCCAAAATTATGAGTTGCATCAATATTATAAATTCCAGTTTCTAAATCTTTATACTTAATTTTTGACCCCGGTTTAAATTTTAATTTCCCCTCTATATACGCTTTTGAATAATGAACCAAATTTTTACATACAATGTTCTTAATATGCAAACTATCTGATTCCATTTTTAATTTTGGTTTTTGATAAGGATTAGACACGTCTGATAATTCTTTAAAATTTTCATAAACCGTAAAAGCTGCTTCTTCACCTCTTAGAATAATTTCCTTAGCTTTTTCAAAAGATACAACACCAATATTGGTGATGTCGGGTTTAATGTAAATATTGGTGTTTTTAGAACTAGTGTTCATTTTTTCAATCATCTGAAGATTACTGACTTGAAACAATATTTTAGTAGCATCTTGAAGTTGGTCTTTGTCGCGCAAACCAGTTTGAACATCTACTCCAATAATTATATCGGCACCTAATTTCCTAATTTCTTCAATGGGATAATTATTACTAACACCTCCATCAACCAACATTTTTCCCTCTAAAATCACAGGTGAAAATACTGATGGCAAGGCAGAACTAGCTATTATTGCTTGTGCTAGAACACCCTTGTCCAAAATTACTTGTTTTCCAATTTCAATATCGGTAGCAATACACAAAAAGGGTATCGGCAATTGGTTAAAATCTCGAACATGTCTTGCATGTAAGGTTAGGCGGTTAAATAAATTATAATTAAACATTCCTTTGGATAAGGATTGTGGAACTCCTATTTTGAAATTATTAAAAGGCAATACCAAGGCATACAATTCATCATTCCTTTTTTCGTAAAAACTTTTTGAAGATCTTGGAACATAATCTATTAATAAATTATCAAAATTAGTTACTGTAGCAATAGAGTCCAATTGTGCTGCATTATAACCCGAAGCATAAAGTCCCCCAACAATAGCACCCATGCTTGTTCCTCCAATAAAATCAATTTTAATTCCTGCTTGTTCCAATACTTTTAGAACCCCAATGTGTGCAAATCCTTTTGCTCCACCACCACTAAGAACCAATCCAATTTTGGGTCTATTAAGGGTATCTTGTGAAAAAGACACCTGATAAGTAACTAGAATAAAAACAAACAAGACAAACTTTCTCATTGTGATTTGCTAATTGGTTTTGTAAAAGTCGGTAATTTTTTTGGCTTTTGAAACACCTACAACATCAGAAATTTCTTTTTCTGTTGCCAATTTCAATCTCTTAATACTTTTGAAATGTTGAATCAGTGTAAGCATCGTTTTTTCGCCAATACCTGGAATACTTTCAATCGAAGAATTCAATGCCGCCTTACTCCTTTTATCCCGATGGTGTGTAATCCCAAAACGGTGTGCTTCGTTCCGCAATTGCTGAATGACCTTCAAAGTTTCCGATTTTTTGTCCAAATACAACGGAATCGAATCGCCAGGATAAAACAATTCTTCCAATCGTTTGGCAATACCAATAATCGTAATTTTTCCGCGCAATCCCAAATCGTCAATACTTTTCAAAGCTGAGGACAACTGTCCTTTTCCACCATCAATAATAATAAGCTGTGGCAAAGGTTCCTTTTCGGCCAATAATCTTTTGTATCTTCTATAAACTACTTCGGTCATCGAAGCAAAATCATCCGGACCTTCAACAGTTTTGATATTGAAGTGACGATAATCGTTTTTGCTGGGTTTTCCATCCTTGAAAACTACACAGGCCGCCACGGGATTGGTTCCTTGAATATTCGAATTATCAAAACATTCAATATGCCGAGGTTCGACAGGCAATCGCAAATCCTTTTGCATTTGCGCCATAATCCGGTTAGCGTGACGATCGGGATCCACGATTTGAAGTTGTTTTAATTGTTCGATTCGGTAAAACTTGGCGTTGCGAATGGACAATTCCAAAATTTGTTTTTTTTCTCCCAATTGTGGTACAGTAACCTTAATGTTTTCACCAACTTCAACTTCAAACGGAACTATTATTTCTTTAGACAATAATTGAAAACGTTCTCGAAGCTCGATAATAGCCAATTCCATTAATTCTTCGTCAGTTTCTTCCAATTTCTTCTTTATTTCCATCGTGTGGGAACGAATAATCGAACCATGAGAAATTTGTAGGAAGTTCACAAAAGCGGCACTTTCATCTGAAACTATCGAAAACACATCGATATTAGTGATTTTTGGATTGATAATAGTAGAACGAGATTGGTAATTTTCGAGAATTTCGATTTTTTCTTTAATTTTTTGGGCTTCTTCAAACTGCATTTTACTCGCCAAATCGGTCATCAATTTCTTGAAATCCTTCATTGATTCCTTGAAGTTCCCTTTCAGAATTTCGCGAATGGCATCAACTTGTTTTTGGTAATTTTCCAAAGATTCAAAACCTTCACAAGAACCTTTGCAGTTGCCGATATGATATTCGAGACAAACTTTAAACTTCCCGCTTTCAATATTCGATTTACTCAAATCATAATTGCAAGTCCTAAGCGGATACAGTTCTTTTATCAATTCCAAAATAGTGTTCACGGTCTTGAAACTCGTGTAAGGTCCAAAATATTCCGAACCGTCTTTGACTAATCTCCTAGTGGAGAATATTCGTGAAAAAGGTTCTTTTTTGATACAAATCCAAGGATAACTTTTATCGTCGCGCAACATCACATTATAACGCGGCTGTAATGTTTTTATGAGATTGTTTTCCAATAAAAGCGCATCGGTTTCAGTGGGAACGACGATGTGTTTTATGGTTACAATTTTCTTAACCAAGACATTCGTTTTAGCCGTATCGTGAATTTTATTGAAGTAAGAAGAAACTCTTTTTTTAATATTTTTAGCTTTGCCTACATACAAAATCTTTCCTTCCTTATCATAATATTGATAGACTCCAGGACCATCTGGTAAGGTTTGAATTTGAAGTTCGAGGGTTGGGTTGTTCATTTAACAAAGTTAACTGAAAAACTTCAAGTTCCAAATTCAGAAAACCTACCGATTTTCATTTCCATAAAGATTAATACATTTATCTTTGTCTAAAAGATTGCAATTATGATTTACTGGAAAAAACTCTCACAGGAAGAACGAAAAAACAGAATTCAAAGAGCTTTAGATGAAAATGTGAATTTTTCCAAAGACGCTTCTTTAGGTTATCCCGCTTCAAAACTAGATGGAAAAGTATTTTATGACGATGCTCCGTTTTTGAAAGACGCACCTACATTGCAGACCTATGTAGCAAACCCCAATCACATTGGCTGTCATACTGTAGGAACTTCCGAGAAAGCTTTTAAGGGAACACAAGAAATAGAACGTGAAGTTTTAAACGTAATTGCTGTAGATATTTTTAAAGCAGAACCCGATTCGTTTGACGGCTATATTTCTCCAGGAGGAACTGAAGCCAATATTCAAGCTATATGGATGTATCGCAATTTTTTTATGCATCAAAACGGGGCGAAACTAGATGAAATCGCCATCTTGGCTTCTGAAGACACACATTATTCCATCGCAAAAGCAGCGAATGTTTTGATGCTGGACTGGCTGAAAATTCCCGTTTCTTTCGAAAAAAGAGAAATCGACAAAATAGCGTTAGAAAAGGAAATCATTAAAACAAAACAAAAAGGGAAAAAATATTTTATCATCGTTGTTACTATGGGAACTACAATGTTTGGTTCTGTTGACAATCCCGAAGATTATACCTCTATTCTTGAAAAACACAATGCCAAATACAAACTCCATATTGACGGAGCCTACGGCGGTTTTGTATATCCGTTTAGTAACCAAAAATCGACCATTAATTTCAGTAATCCAAAGATTAGTTCTATCACCATCGATGCCCACAAAATGCTGCAATCTCCTTATGGAACCGGAGTTTTTATCTGTAGAAAAGGACTCATTGAAAATGTATTGACCAAAGAAGCCGAGTATGTTGAAGGAATGGATTTAACTCTTTGCGGAAGTCGTTCGGGTGCCAATGCTGTGGCGGTTTGGATGATTTTGTTTACTTACGGCCCATTTGGATGGTTCGAAAAAGTGAGTATTTTGCAAATGCGAACCCAGTTTTTATGTCACGAACTGGACGAATTGAACATTAAATATTTCAGGGAACCATTTATGAATATTGTGACCATTCATTCTGAATTTATTCCTGAGGAAATTGCAGTAAAATTTGATTTGGTGCCCGAGCAACACAATCATAACAATAAATGGTACAAAGTGGTCCTTATGGATCACGTAGAAGTACAACATTTGACCTCATTTATCAATGAATTGAAAGCAACTATCCATGCTTAAAAAGGAATTACGACAAAAATACAAATCCCTGAGAAAAAAACTTTCCGAAAGTGATTTGGAAGAAATGAGTTTGGCTATTGCCAATAAAGTGTTGACTCTTCCTATTTGGGAGAAAAGCTATTTTCATATTTTCCTTTCCATTACAGAACACAGGGAAGTCAACACTGAATTTATATTGCATTTACTTTCTGGAAAAGACAAAGAAATCATCATCTCAAAAAGTGATTTTGAAACTAAAGAAATGACACATTTTCTTTTGACAGACAATACTAAAATTAAGAAAAATCAATATAATATTCCAGAACCCATTAATGGTCTAAAAGTACCTATTCATAAAATAGATGTGGTCTTTGTTCCTCTTTTGGCTTTTGACAAAACGGGACATAGAGTAGGTTATGGCAAAGGATTTTATGACAATTTTTTGACAAAATGTAAAGCTGAAACAATCAAAATTGGGCTTTCTTTCTTTGAGCCCGAAGAAAAAATAGTTGATGTTTTAGAAAATGATGTGAAACTGAATTTTTGTGTAACTCCGAATACTGTTTTTGAGTTTTAGCTGGGGTTTTCAAAAATAAAAAAGCGCCCCCAAACTACTATTAAGAACGCCTTTCTCAAAATACTAAAACAAAACTAACTAATTCAACCTTCTGTATTTAAAAACAACTAATTTTTAAAAAAGTTATAACGTACAGAAAATAAACATATTGTGTAGAAATTAAAATATTTTAAAATTTTTTGATAAAACTTCAAAATCTTTTCTGTACTATACTTTTGCTTAATTGATGGATTTTTAAGTACTTTTGATTAAATCTAATAAAAAAATGTCCGAAATTTTAAAATTTGCTCTAATTGGTGGTGGAAGTTGGGCAACCGCGATTGCCAAAATGTTATGCGTTAACCTTGAAGAAATTGCCTGGTATATGCGAAATGAAGACGCTATCGAACATATTAAAACCCATCATCACAATCCAAATTACTTAAGTTCTGTTGAATTTGATGTAAAAAAATTAAAACTTACAAATGATATTAATGTAGCGGTTGCTTATGCCGATTACATCATTTTTGCCATTCCTTCGGCGTTTTTGAATGGTGAACTGGAAAAACTTACGGAGAGTTTGGAAAATAAAATTATTTTTTCAGCCATTAAAGGTATTGTTCCTGAAACTAGCCTAATTGTTGGGGAACATTTCAACAAAATCTACAACATTCCTTTTGAAAACATTGGTGTAATTACAGGACCTTGCCATGCTGAAGAAGTAGCTTTGGAGCGTTTGTCCTATCTCACTATTGCATGTGGCGATGCAAAAAAAGCTAAAATTGTAGCTAAAAATTTAGCTGGGAATTACATCAAAACTAAAATTTCTGACGACATTATTGGAACCGAATATGCAGCAATGCTTAAGAATATTTATGCAATTGCAGCAGGAATTGCCCACGGATTGGGTTATGGAGACAATTTTCAATCTGTTTTGATGAGTAACGGCATTCGTGAGATGAAAAAATTCATCAAGAAAGTTCACAAAATGAAACGCAACATCAATAATTCAGCTTATTTAGGCGATTTATTGGTAACAGGTTATTCTATTTTTTCTAGAAACAGAATGTTCGGAAATATGATTGGAAAAGGTTATACCGTAAAATCAGCAATGATGGAAATGAGTATGGTTGCCGAGGGTTATTACGCTGCCAAAAGTGCCTACAACCTCAACTTGGGTTATGGTGCACAAACCCCAATTATAGATGCTGTTTATAGTATTTTATACGAAGGAAAATCTGCAAAAGTGGTATTTAAAAAATTGACGGAGAAGTTGGATTAATCTTTACAATAATGAAAATAGAGAATACAATAAAGACTAACTTTCTTTATTCTATTCTCTATTTTTTTCTTACCTCACAATAATCCCATCTACAAACAAAAGTGGCACTTCCTCTACATAATCAGGAGTGATAGAATTGGCTCTGAAAATGTATTTACGGTCGTATAAAGTGTTGCCAATAAAGAATGTAACCATAAACTCGTTGTTAAGTGCCAAAACACTTTTTTCGACCATTTCAACTTTTACGAAAGTAACCGCAGGCACTTCTACAAATGCGTGACGTAAAAGTGAAGTTTTCTTCATTTCACCGTCAATGGTTCCAAAAGCTTTAGAGACAACCATTACGCTATCTAACTGGAAATCACTGTCGTTTACTAAATAGATGTACCAAACTTTTTCCATAAAGTCGTCGTTCCATTCCTGGACTGCGGAGAGGAAAACATTTTCTACTTCGGGGATGATGATGTCTTTTTTCATCTGTTTATAATATTTGTTTTTTATTGGAAGATGGAACGCCTATAATCATATTGGTGTGTGTCAATGATAATTGTCGTGGGCGTTTCATCTGTTTATAATATTTGTTTTTTATTGGAAG
>JACCDH010167496.1_pt1 | contig 14917 bp, 14 predicted proteins | sample 7442481 | NCBI WGS metagenome assembly JACCDH01 (sample SAMN15323433, study PRJNA562643) | freshwater metagenome | isolation source: river surface water | place: USA:Blue River Watershed | collected 2017-08-15
ATCACGTCGCAGGTCGCACACCCTCTCGTTATAGCGGCAGCTCCACAGGCTTTTCCATCCCAATCGCAGCCGGTATTCGCTTCCGCGTTGGTTCAATGCAAGGACGGATGATTCCAGGCGAAGAGATGCAGATGGATAAGGATCAAGGAATGGTGAAGTTAACCAACCAACGACTAATCTTTGCCGGCCCCATCGCAACTACCGAGTGGGCATTTGCAAAACTACTCTCCACCTTCTCAAATGCAGAGCGCACAGATTTCATCTTTGGAGTTTCCAACCGACAGAAATCATCCGGCCTGAGATTCTCACCCGAGGATGGCTACACCTTCGCCCACCTATTTGCCATGGGCCTTCACTCCTATGAAAACGGAATCCCCGCCACTATTGAAGCTATTCAGAATGAGTTGAAAGAGGGCGCTACCGATAAGCCCAAGTTGGAGTTACCAGCGGGCGAGTAGGGGATTCGAGTCTGAAATCCGTGATTAAGAAAATTATTAGTTGCGGATTCCGTACTGGGTAAAGTGTTCTTTCATGACGTTTACATGTTCTTTATTTGTTAACTCATTGGAGTATTTGCGCCGTAAATCAAGGACCAGTTCAGAAAGCCCCTCTTCCCACGGATAGACGCCATCTTTTTCGCGTCCATTAAACACATACGCCGGAGTCCATTTCATTACTAGTGAACATATGTCTTCAAAATTAACTTTCGTTTTCCTGCAAGAACGTTCGACCATCAAGAATTCTGCACTCAAGGATGTGTAAGCCGAAGAATAGTGGGCAAATACAGAGCCATCCTCATCAGAATTTAGTGAAAAAAGAAATAAGTAGTGCAACTTTGTAAACCCAATAAATAATTTATGTGCAATAACTTCAGTTGCATCCTTTGGATTATTATTTCTAATCAACATCTGAATCTGATTTTCTTTGTAAGGACTAAAGTTAGCGTGCACAATTCGTGCAAATTCTCTCTGGGCCTGCAGAATTTCACCCGGAGTATGTTTAGAGGGTGCTTTTTTGGGTGCCATGCCGCAATAGTATCGCGTTCGCATCGATGTTCTATGGAGAAGACTTTGTCAAGGAAGTGAACAGCAGTAGATCAACTGAATGAGTGAATGCATTTTTAAACACCTTTCCACCAGCAAACCTGGCGAGGGGGAGTCGTCCAAATTCCCTGGTTCCCCCGCTTGTATGGGCTATCGGCGAAATTCGACATTTTTTGCCAGACGTTTGAAAAGGAATTGAGTGCTTTAGAATCGGTATATGAAGATGTCCCAAAAGGTTGTTGGCGTGATAATTTCTTCTTTCTTTCTAACAGGGTGTGCCTCAAGCACAGAAACTTCGATTGATCCAATCACTGGAATGGACAAATCTTTTTGTTTAGAATTAAAGCCAGAAATGGAAAAAGCAGACGCAGATTTTTGGAGTTTAGGAAAAAGCACTTCTTTGGATACCTTTCTAAAATCTATGCTTGAGGTATCTCAAGATGCAGGCACTATCGCCTTGGTTTCAGTCGGACCTGCGGAATCTTGGTTGCGAGAGGTAAAAATAAACGCAACAGATTTTATTCTGTATTTCTCTGGGGATGGCGCTGGTGGTTCAGGCGAATTATTGGACATTGCATCTCGCTGGAAGGGAACATACTTAGAGTTGCCTAAGTACTGTGGTTAGAGTGACTTGACCCTGGGGGACTAACCGTTGTAATCCCACCAAGTTTTCTCGCCCTTCCATTCAAACTCACACTCAAGAATCTTGGCGCAGAATCCATCCAGAGACATTGCCCCGTTGTACTGCTGAACCTTGTGGCCCCATGAAGTTACGCCAATGACGTAACCCTCGTTATCAATTAGCGGGCCACCGCTACTGCCGCTTGAAATATTGTTGGTGATAAATATTTCGTTGTCGTAGAAGTTAATTACATTTCCAAATGAAACAGATCCCTCATACCCATCCGCACTGCCCAACGCCATCACCCAATATCCAGGCCATGGAGCGTTCTCCGACAGCTCCAACGCTGGCAACTTACGACCAGTTGCCAGCACAGCTAAATCATGCTCTTTGTCCCACTTCACAATGACAGCCTCTGATCTATCCTCATTCGGCAATGCAATCGTTACAGATCCATCAATACCGATGCATTCATCGATTACGTGATGATTTGTTATCAATGTAGTCGGATGAGACTTTGACTTACTTGTCTCCAACTCAATCGCCCACGCAGTTCCGAGCCCACCTTCAGTTTCAGAAGGATCACACCACACGGTCACAGTCGACTCCTGAGTTCTCTCTACCAACCGCTCAATACTGCGAGGAGGCACATACCCATCACCTGCAGGATCCTCACTCGCAAACTGGGCAGAGGGAGCCCAAGTTAAAAAGAAAGCTCCCACGGCAAAGGGGGCAGCGATGATAGCTAGATAGGTAGCGAACTTATTGGTTTCATGTTTCATGGATGAAGACTAGAGAGAACTGGAGACAAAGATGAGGAAGACACAAGTTAACCAGTCATACCTAAAATCAGAATATAAGGATTACGATGAACTATGAAAAAGATTGTCATCACTTTTTTGTCTCTAGTTGTTTTAACGTCATGCGCAATACAAGAAGATTTATCCTCGAACACTAAGTTTCAAGATTCCACAGGCGTAGTTGAGGAAATTGCTGGAACAAACGGCCTTCTAATTCCGATCGTATCCAGCAATGTGATGGCTGCCGGCTACGATACTCAAAGTCAAACTATGAAAGTTCAATTCAAGAGTGGTTTGATTTATGAATATTATGGCGTGGATTTAGAGTTATGGAATAGTTTTGTTGAAGCTCAACCAAATCCGTGGAGCGCTGTTGGCTATCCCAGACTTGTTGGTGAGGGATATCAATACAGAAGAATCAATTAGAAATTAGTTGTTCCAGATAGGGTCATCGCAAACCACAAGAGCTTCACATAGCAAGCTTGCGCTTTTGGCTACATTGAAGCCGTCTGCCCCACGGACTTTGAAAGTGTTTGTTCCCATAACTTGGCCAAAGCTATTAACCAGAGGACCACCTGAATTACCTGGGTTAATCGGAGCCGTACTGACAATTTGATTTTCCAAAACATTCATCACATTGCCGATAGAAATAGATTTCTCAAGGCCAAAGGGAGAGCCCAAGGCCATAGACCACCATCCAGGCGAGGGAACTTCGCTAATCTCGAGAGCGGGAAGAACGAGCTTTGTGGAAACAATAGCTAAATCATTTTCTTCATCCGTACTGAATAAAATAGCCTCATATTGTCTTGAACCGTTAGAAGTTGTAACTGCACGACGATCGCCGACGCAGTCTTCAATTACGTGATAATTAGTTATAACGCTCCCTGGATACATCTTGTCTATTTGCTTAGTTTCCGCGTCTGCCGTGTCAATGACTTCACCAAGTGAAATCACCCAACCGCTGCCTTGAGAATTTCCACACGTGACAATCATTGTTGATTTTTGTACATGGGTAATTAATTGACTCAAGTTTGGTGGGGCGTGAAAATAATCTGTTTTATCTAGCTCTTCACTCAATCGATTAATCTGAAGGTTCGCGGCGAATAACGCAACAAGCAGGCCGATTATTGAAACGCCTACAATCAATGGAAATGGGTGCATCCATGGACCTTGACGCAGCACTTTTCCAACTTTATATTCTGGAATCAATTCAGACTGGTCATTTTCAATCTCAGAAGTAGGGATTTCTTCAACTTCTTTTTCAAGCAACTTGCTTTCTAGGGTCGATTGAATTTTTTCAATTTCTGGCGCTGACAGATGACTATCAAAGGCCGAAGCTTCTGCGGGATTAACATCAAATTCCTTGGAGGGTGACTGTTTAGGGCCTTTCGATTTGCGCCCGAAAATCATGGCTACATTATGGACGTGAAGACCGCCTTCGTGCAATGATTTGCATCAATTCCAAGTCAGAAAATGGTGTAAACGTGGTCAGAGCTGCAAAGAAGAGCTTGATTTTGGCAATTAGCTTTATCTTTGCTGCTTCCGCTTTAACATCATGTAGCAAAGCCGAAGAGTCGACTCAGATGCTTGCGGACGTTATTTTACTGGATATTTCAAGTGGACTTAATGCTGCCGGCTCCTTCAACTCAGAGGATCATTCAGTAACCTCACTGAGTAGTCGTGCGCAACAGCTCCGCCAGAAACTTTCAACAGCGTTAGGTGAAAGACACGCTGTCTACTTCGGATTTGTGAGAAAGACTTATGGCCAACAGCAAATAGAAACTTTGATTTCTCCAAAACTTATTCAATTAATGGACAAGATTCTTGAAGAGGATGTCAAGGACCCAACGCTTCGCAAAGATGCTCGAAATGGAATTCTTAGAGCATGGCAAAGAGTCATTATTGAAAACCCAGCTCTCGCAGAAGATTTCAATTGCAAGAAAGCATTGAGTTCGATAATTGCTTCAGATTCCAATGGCTCAATCACTGATTTGCATTCGTCTCAACTGGCTTCGTCCCTGTGTTCAAATGCTCAGAGTGCTAATTCACAAATAAAGGGACTATTAGAAACACCAAAGGACATTGGGTCTGAGATCCAGGCTGCAATTGATCGAAGTATCGAAAAGCTGACTTCCGATGAGCGCCGGTTAGTTAATTCCCAAGGTCGACAAATCTTTCTAATTCCAACCATAATCCTTGTCTCAGATTTGATTCAGGTCACTAACGGCCGGAAAATCACTGACATCCTTGCAGGTGATTCCGAAATAGCGCAATCTTGTGAGCGCGCACAATCAGAGTCTCAAAATTATGAAGTAAGGATTGACGGCATTTCTTTAATCAGTGACGGATTTGCTAGCACTAAAGGCAATATTGATACAGAGCTAAGAGATAAGTTGCGAGAGTACTGGAAGTGCTGGCTCGAAACTCGTGGAATGACAGATATTGACCTTGGCACACGCGGAATCAATCTAGGAGAAATCTAAAATGGCGATAACTGGAAAATTCTCACGCAGCAAGATGGCAAGTCGTCGTAAATGTGCACGTCAAGGAGTTTTAGATGGCAGAAACGGGATTCCAGATGAGTCCTGGAAAACACAAAAGCCTCCATTTTTAGTTGACTTGCAAAACCAAGCCCGAGTGGCAATTGAAGCCATTGAAAGCAACTTGTACCGCTCGCAGGATTCTCATGATGCAAATTTAGCAAAGATGAAAACTGAGGAAATTGCCGCACTTCGTACCCTAGAGCTTTCAGAAAAGGCTTCTGAGGTCTCTCAGGCCGACTTTGATGATGCCATGGCCCTCGAGCGAATTTCTGATGACGAGCTCGGGGAGTCTCGGTCAGTTAAGTTTCGTACGATTTCAACACCTGTTTATTTAGTTTTGTTAATTGTCATGGGATTAGGTGAATTTGCTATCACCCGTGCAGCATTTGGCTACCTTCTAAACGATGATCCAAACACCGCAATGGCAATGACTTCTGCCACTGTTGCTGTATCAATAGGTTTTGCACACATGACTGGAATTGCTTGGAAAAGAAGTCACGATAAGGTGAATTTTCCAACAGACTCTGTGTTCCGTTTTTGGAAGTTCCTTGGCTTCTTTATGGCACTTTTTGTTACAGCACTTGCAGCGGCACGTGCTGCGAAGTCACCAGTTATTATCGATGGCGTAAAAGTCAAAGTTGATTTAATCAGTGTTTTTGAAAAAGCTCCTTTTTACGTTGTCATCTTCTTTATCCTTCAATTTATTCTCATACTTGTGGCGACGGGTGCTTCATACAGCCATTACTCACTTCCGTTGGAGAGAATCGGAGTAATGGAGAAGAGAGCTAAGAAAAGTTATAGGAAGCAAGTTAAGACGATGAAAAAGCTTCAGCAGATACGTCACAACATTGAGCATCTCGAGAAAAGCCGTCCGAGACTCGTTGTTAATTCACGAAATGAAGTTCGAGCAACTATTCACAAATATCACACACTCGCTCAGAGCTATCAGGCGGCAAATTTACGTGCACGTTCAAAGACCATTTCTCAGGCATTGGCGGCATTCACTCCACCAGCCCTTGATCTTCCTGAGTGGTACATAACCAGTCAAGGGGAGTAATTCATGTCTTGCGAAGTATGTGGAGGAGTCCCAGCCGGCCCAGTGCTGCTTCAAAGCGCATCATCTCGCATTCTTTGGTGGAACCATAGAAAAGTTAACGCAGACCTTTGTGGTTATTGCGCTGAAAGAGTCTACTTTGACCAGCAATCGAGAACTTTGATTCAAGGTTGGTGGGGCCCACTCTCGGCACTTGCAACAATTTGGTTCTCAATCGCCAACTTCGTCAGAATCTCAGAGCATCGCAGATTCATTACGACAGTTGAAAATGATGGACTTCAGACTTCACGTCCAAGAGCAAAAATTACTGGTAATCCTGTAGCACTGGTCGTGTCTGCCATAGCTCTTTTCATAATTGCATCCTTAGCGGTAACTGTCTTGAATGCGCCAACGCCTGCTTCCGAGTCAAACCCAACTTCATTTAATTCCACGTGTTGGGAAAACACCGGCGGCAACAGCTTGAAGCAAGTCTCTTGTGATTCAGATAGCGCGAGTTATGAGACCTATCAAGTAGTTAGTGATCCTTCGCTGTGTGCAGATTTGTACTTAGAGGCTGGGACGCAATATGCATGCTTGCAAGAGAAATTCGGATAATGCAATACCTAACAGAATGGACTACGCATGAGAATTCTTAAGACTATTGGAATAGTTATCGGAATGTATGCAGCCGGATTGCTTGCTGAAGTTGTGATCGCAGGGATTTCTCCAGATTATGAAGGTGGCGTAACGCTACTCGTAATTCTTGGTTTCCTTGGATACATGTCTCCTAAAGTTGGATACCGGGGATTTGATTGTTTCTTTGCACTAATACCAATCTACGGAATCATTTATGTTTTCAGAATCGCATATCGAGTTGCTTTCCTTCCAGGGCGCGACTGGTCAGAGCGAGTGAGCTAGACCATGAAAAAGTATTATCGAATTTTCTTAGGATCAGGTAGCGAATTCCTCAAAGAGTGTTTGGAGAAGGGGATTATTGGCATCAATTACAGTTTCCACGAGCCACTAACACCATATCTTTCGGATGCTTGGACAGAGAGTCGGGGAAAGATTAAGCCAACTTACTTAAAGTACAACCCTGGAAAGTCACCAGTTGGCGCAGGTTTGGCATCTGGCGCATTGTGGACATTTGGCAAAGGCATGCAACGAGGAGATCTTTTCTTTTGCCCAGATGGAAATGGAAACTATTTCGTCGGAGAAATTTCTGGAGACTATACGTATGTTCCGGATTCCAATATTCCGCACCAAAGAGCCGTTACATGGAGAAACTCCACTTTTCCTCGAAGCCAGATGTCTGATGACCTCAAAAAGTCAACGGGTGCCACGCTCACAATTATTGAAGTAACCAAATTTGCTGAAGAGGTTGAAACACTTACCGGAGGGTCGATGAAACCAACTCTTTTCTCAAGTGATGAAACCGTTGAGGATCCATCAGCTTTTGCGCTAGAGAAACACCTTGAAGATTTCTTGGTTTATAACTGGACGCAAACAGAACTAGGTAAAAAATATGACCTCGTGACTGATGACGGGCAAGTTGTCGCCCAGCAGTACCAAAGCGATACAGGCCCCATTGATATTTTGGCGTTGAGCAAGGACAAGAAAGAGTACCTAGTAGTCGAGCTCAAAAAGGGAAAAACGAGCGATGTGGTAGTCGGACAGACTCTTCGCTATATGGGGTTTGTGAAAAATGACCTAGCGATAAACGGTGAACGGGTCCGTGGGGTGGTCATAGCCTTGGAAGATGACCTTCGCCTTAGGAATGCATTATCGATGGTTCCGGACATTGATTTCTTCCGTTATCAAATCGACTTCAAGTTACTCAGTATCTGACATTTGTCAGTCACTCTCAGTAACTTGGTCTCATGAAGCGAAAGTGCCCAAACTGTAACTCCAGCGATGGGGTCCGGATCATCATCTGGGGGATGCCTGCAGGTCCACCAGATGAATCCAAGTACTACATCGGAGGATGTCTGATAGACGACCAAATGCCCGACTACAAGTGCATTACTTGTGACTGGGAAGGGTTTATGAGGTCACGAATCACCTCTTTATCTGTACTCGCCTCTAAACTGTCGCCATGAACAATGCTGTAAATCCTTTAAATGGCCTGATCTTCGGGACAGCTAAGTTGAATCAAACTGAAGGATAAAAAAGCCAATGGCTACTACTGAACGCGCCGAACTTCACAAGACGATCTGGAAGATCGCCAACGATCTTCGCGGAAGCGTCGATGGTTGGGACTTCAAGCAATATGTCCTCGGCACACTCTTCTATCGCTTCATCTCCGAGAATCTAACCAACTATCTCAACGAACACCAGCACAAAGCCGGCATAAAGGCATTCGATTACTCAAAACTCAGCGATAAAGAGGCAGAGTTCGGTCGCAAAGAAACAGTTCTAGAAAAGGGATTCTTCATTCTCCCGAGCGAGCTTTTCGTCAACGTACGTGCGGCGGCAAAGAACGATCCAAATCTGAACGAAGCCATGTCTCGTGTTTTCCGTAATATCGAAGGATCTGCCGTTGGCTCTCCAAGCGAGCTCGACATCAAAGGCCTCTTCGATGACATGGACGTCAATAGCAACAAAATCGGTGGAACGGTCACGAAGCGAAACGAACTTTTAATCAAACTGCTTGATTCTGTTGGCGAACTTCAGCTAGGCAACTACGCAGATAATTCCATTGACGCATTCGGTGATGCCTATGAATACCTAATGACTATGTACGCATCAAGTGCAGGTAAGTCGGGTGGAGAGTTCTTCACGCCTCAAGAAGTTTCAGAACTACTCGCAAAAATCACAGTCGTCGGTAAGAAAAAAGTAAATAGAGTTTATGACCCCGCTTGTGGATCCGGATCATTACTCCTTCAGTTCGCTAAGGTGCTCGGCAAAGATAATGTGACAGACGGTTTCTACGGACAGGAAATCAACATCACTACGTACAACCTATGTCGCATCAACATGTTTCTTCATGACATTAACTATGAGAAGTTCGACATCGCTCACGGTGACACTCTCACCGATCCGACTCATTGGGATGACCAACCTTTCGAGGCTATCGTCTCTAACCCGCCTTACTCAATCAAATGGGATGGTGACGATAATCCGCTGATGATCAATGATCCTCGGTACTCACCGGCTGGAGTATTGGCTCCAAAAAGCAAAGCAGACCTTGCTTTCACGATGCACATACTCAACTGGTTAGCTACGAATGGCACAGCGGCAATCGTCGAGTTTCCCGGAGTCATGTACCGAGGAGGGGCCGAACAGAAGATCCGAAAGTACCTGGTTGATAACAACTACGTAGATACAGTGATTCAACTTCCACCAGATCTCTTTTTTGGTACAGGAATACAGACATGTATTTTGGTTTTGAAGAAGTCTAAGAAAGTAAACAAAGTTCTTTTCGTGAACGCAGAACGCGAGTTTGCCCGATTTGGAAACAAGAACAAACTTAGGTCTCAAGACATCAAAAAAGTGCTTGCAAAGTACATTGACCGCACGGATGAAGAGTTCTTTGCTCGGCTTGTTGATCACACAGAGATTGCTCAGAATGACTACTCGCTTTCCGTCACAAGTTACGTGAGTGCAAAAGACGTGAGAGAGATTGTTGATATTGAAGTACTCAACAAGTCAATTGAGGAGATTGTCGCCCGTCAATCACAACTTCGGACTGAAATTGACGAAATAGTAGCTAGTTTAGAAGGCCCTAGCCAATGAACCAGATTGTTGGTCTAATAAACAAGCTGTCTCCTGATGGCGTGAGTTATGTAACTCTAGAGTCACTTTTCAAGATTCGAAAGGGAGAGAACCTAACCAATAGTCAGGCCGTGCCAGGTTTATATCCTGTCGTTACTGCCAGCCGTGGATCCGCTTTTACTCACAATGACTTCAATTTTAGCGGAGAGTGCATCACAATTTCTTCTCATGGGGCTTATGCTGGTTATGTTTCATACTACAATCAAGATTTTTGGCTGGGTAACAATGTGTTCCTTTTCGAACGTAATCGAGAAGGAGTTTCAACGCGCTTCTATTTTCACGTTCTGAAATCTTTCGCGCAGACTATTCTAGCTACGGTGAATACCGGAGGAATTCCGTACATCAACGCGAAGGACTTGCTCAAGATTCGCGTCCCGAATCCGCCTTTTGAAATTCAAAACGAGATCGTGAGAATTCTTGATAAGTTTACAGAGCTAGAAGTAGAGCTAGAAGCTGAGCTAAAAGCTAGGAATTCCCAGTATCGGTACTACAGATCTGTACTACTATCATTCCGCAATGCAGAAGCAGAAGAAGTTCGATGGATTCCTATAGGTAATGTCCTTCGCAAACTGAACTCTTACCAGGCAATCGAGAAAAGTGAATATCAGGAAAGTGGATTATTTCCAGTTATAAATCAGGCGCAGGAGCGGGTCGCAGGATTTTCTGATCGAGAGGATCTGGCGCTACAAAGCGGCGAATACATTGTGTTTGGCGATCACACCCGAAACATAAAATATCTGAACGAGCGATTTATAGCCGGTGAGTCTGGCACATTAATCTTCCTTGCTGCTGAGGGCTGTCGAACAAAGTATCTTTATTATGCATTTAAGAATCTCGATATTCAGAGCCGAGGGTATAACAGACATTGGAGCGTTGTTAAGGACATGAAGATCCCAATCCCAAGTCTCGAATGGCAAGACAGAGTGGTGGGATTGCTTGACAAATTTAGCGAATTAACTGGAGAAATTTCTGGAGGATTGCCTGATGAAATTTCATTACACCGCAAGCAATTTGCGCACTACCGGAACAAACTTTTATCTTTTCCTGTGATGGAGGTTGCATGAAATTTCAGAACATAGAGCCAATCGCAATAACATCAGAAAACACAGTTGTAGCGGAGCTTGATCCCAAAACGAATAGGTCACAGGTCCATGAAAGTGAATCTGAGCTCGAAAGTGCTTTCATCGAGCTCCTGAAAGAACAGGCATATGAGTATCTACCTATTTCGGACGAAGCTGCGCTGATCGCAAACCTAAAGATACAAATCGAAGCTCTTAACAAGATGACCTTTTCGGATATAGAGTGGGAAAGATTCTTCTCTGAAAGTATCTCAAGTGAAAAAGACGGCATAATCGAAAAGACGCGTCGATTCCAGGAAGACCATGTCCGTGTGTTAAAACGAGATTCTGGAGAAAGCAAGAACGTCTACCTCATCGATAAACAGTACATACACAACAATAGTATTCAGGTGCTAAATCAATATGCGGTTGAAGGCGCTCGAAAGAACCGTTATGACGTGACGGTACTGGTGAACGGTCTCCCACTAGTTCATATTGAGCTCAAGCGTCGCGGAGTCGATATTCGGGAAGCCTTCAATCAGATCAACCGATACCAGCACGATAGTTTCTGGGCTGGCTCTGGCCTGTATCAGTACATACAGATTTTTGTCATCAGCAACGGTACTTATACGAAGTATTACAGCAACACTGTGCGCGATCAACACATCAAAGAAGCAAGTGGAAACACTCGCATCAAGAAGACATCAAATAGCTACGAGTTCACGAGCTGGTGGGCTGATGCCAACAACAAACCGATCTATGACCTAATGTCATTCGGCAAGACTTTCTTTGCCAAGCACAGCCTTCTCAATATCCTTACCAAGTATTGCGTGTTTACCTCCGACCAGATGCTGCTCACTATGCGTCCTTATCAGATTGTGGCTACTGAACGCGTTCTCCAGAAAATAGTGATGAGCGAGAACCAGAAGACTCTTGGAACAATCGATGCCGGCGGATATGTATGGCATACAACGGGTTCTGGAAAGACACTTACTAGCTTCAAGACAGCGCAGATTGCTTCGAAAATGTCATCGGTCGACAAGGTACTTTTCGTGGTCGACCGTAAGGACCTCGATTATCAGACCATGAAGGAGTACAACAGATTCCAGGAGGGTGCTGCGAACGCGAGCAACTCAACGAAGCAGCTCCAAGAGCGTCTTGAGGATCCGAGTGCGAAGATCATCATCACGACTATCCAGAAGTTGTCCAAGTTCATCAGCTTGAATCCAAACCACTCAGTTCATGACAAGCGAGTTGTGCTGATTTTGGACGAGTGCCACCGTTCCCAGTTTGGTGACATGCATGTGGCTATCAAGAAGGCATTTTCAAACTACAACCTCTTCGGCTTTACTGGCACACCCATATTTGCTGCTAACTCATCAAGTGGAAACAACCCGAATCTTCGTACGACCGAGCAGGCATTCGGAGTAAAACTCCATACCTACACAATTGTGGATGCGATTACAGATAAGAATGTCTTGCCCTTCCGAGTTGATTATGTAAACACCTTTAAGAAGTCGGAGAAATTAGTCGACCGCGAAGTAAGTGCAATTGACACAGAGAAGGCATTACTGGCACCTGAGCGAATCACCAAGATTGCCGAGTACATTCTTGAGCACTTCGATCAGAAAACCAGCCGAAACGAGACTTACACACTCAAGAACAAGCGGGTTTCAGGCTTTAACTCACTGATGGCGACCGCGTCAATTGATGCTGCGAAGCGCTACTACGCCACTTTTAAGGAGCTGCAAAAGGATAAGCCGAGTGATTCTCAGCTGAAGATTGGAATCATCTACAGCTTCGCTCCAAACGAAGATGACGAGGGAGGATTTCTGTCTGAGGAGGAGTTCGAAGCAAGCAATCTCGACGCTTCATCTAGAGACTTCTTAGAAGCAGCAATCAAAGATTACAACGCGATGTTCTCCATGAACTTCGATACATCTTCTGATGGATTTCAGGCTTATTACAAGGACCTGTCTGAGAAGCTGAAGAAGCGCGAGATCGATCTTGTAATTGTTGTAAATATGTTCCTGACTGGGTTCGATTCAACCACTCTGAATACCTTGTGGGTTGATAAGAACCTTCGCCTCCATGGATTGCTACAGGCGTACTCGCGAACCAACCGTATTCTGAACTCGATAAAGACTTATGGAAATATCGTATGTTTCCGAGATCTTGAGCAAGCGACAAATGACTCTATATCTCTGTTTGGCAATAAAGATGCCGGTGGAATAGTCATTCTCAAGCCATTCCGTGATTATTACGACGAATACGCATCTTTGGTTTCAGAGCTCACATCTAAATTTAATCCAGGGGACCTTCCATCCTCCGAGACTGGGCAGCGAGAATTCGTCAATCTCTACAACAAGATTTTGCGCCTTCAGAATATTCTCAAGTCTTTTGATGATTTCAAAGGAAATGAATTACTTCCTGAGCGCACCTTCCAGGATTATCAGAGTACTTATATTGAAATCTACCAAAATCTAAATGGCAAGGGAATTGGAGATAAAGAATCGATTATCGAAGATTTAGTTTTCGAAATCGAATTGGTAAAGCAAGTCGAAATTAACGTGGATTTTATTCTCATTTTGATTCGAGGGCTCCAAGGCGCTTCAGCAAGCGAAAACAAGGAGATAAAGGCGAAGATCAATAAAACTGTTCTTTCAAGCTTCTCCTTACGAAGTAAAAAGGACTTAATCGAGAAATTCATCGAGTCAATTAATAATGATTCAGATGTAGAAGGACAGTGGAGAAAGTTCGTGGAAGAAGCAAAGACTGAGGAACTAGGGAAAATTATTGCTGACGAAAATCTAGATGCTCACGAAACAGTTGCATTTATAAACAAGGCCTTGGCGGATGGAGAGCTAAAGTCGGCCGGAACAGCAGTAACTAAGCTTCTACCGGCAAAGAATATGTTCAGCCCTTCCTATGAGCATAGCCTTCAGAAGTCCATGGTTATTGAGAAGCTCAAGGTTTTCTTTGATCGCTTTTCGAATCTTTAAAAACATACCAGGAATGTAGAGAGATATATTGCCACTAGATCATATTTTGCCCCGCTTTTATTTGAAGAACTTTGCGGATGTAGAGAATAAAGTCTTTCTTAACTCGACCGATGGCTTGGCCCTAAGAAACGTTAAATCCGCAGCAACTATTCTAGATTATTATTCAGAATGCCACATTCAAGATGACTTCGAAAAAAAATTGAATCGTATAGAAACTAGAGTTTCAGGAATAGTAATGAGATTAGCACAAAATAAAGTATGTCTCATATCTGAATCTGAAAAGAAAGATTTGTTCGATTTCATAAAAATGACTTATGCAAGAAGTCCTCGTGGACGTAAGCTCGTGTCCGAAGTCGGAGGTGTACTAAAAGAGCATGAGTACCTAGAAGTAAGGAGTAAGAATCGTTCTGAACCATTTATTTTGCATAGAGATTCCATCACTGAAGATATTGAGGTTCTTTATGATTTTTCACAAATTAACCCGTATGACGAATTGGATTTAGAAGTTAAATCGGTTCATTCACATTCATTTGAGCGCGTGATGAATTCGCGGCCAACTCTTTACGATGATTTCAATTATGAATTATTTTCAGTGGAGAGTGATTTGTTGATTACGGGTGACAGTGCTGTCACGATTTTTAGTGATTCGCCTATCCCGAAAGGGCTTTCAGGGGCGGACCAGATATATTTGCCACTCGGTTCAAAAGTTGGATTGTTCTGCTTCTCAAAGAGACTCAAGAGTGATAATTCAGTTTCAAAATTTAATAGAAATTTGATAGATATTTTGAACTCAAAAATCATCCAAAATTCGCGGAAATTCTTAGTTTCGCACCCTTCGAATCGGGAAGCTATCGAAAAAATATCTATCTGCCAGGATTTTACAGAATTGGATGTTAAGGGTTTTTAGTTACTCAACCAATAAACACTCTCCCCATCCCTCTCCAAAATCCCGTACTCGATCATGTATCTGCGTAATGCAGCGGTGTCAGGGTGGTACTTGGCGATGATCTCGTTGAGTTGCTTCTCGGGGTACTTGGTATCG
>JACCDH010444963.1_pt1 | contig 14916 bp, 13 predicted proteins | sample 7442481 | NCBI WGS metagenome assembly JACCDH01 (sample SAMN15323433, study PRJNA562643) | freshwater metagenome | isolation source: river surface water | place: USA:Blue River Watershed | collected 2017-08-15
CGGCTACCAAATTCGCGCTTGATCGGCTTGCTCACATTTCCTCCATCGTCGTTGCTAGCGATAGCCTACGACGGCAATGGATAACTCGTCACAACGAAAAATTCTGCGGGTCAGCCCTGCATGCGAAATTCCTCAATTAGCGAGGGACATCACAGCAGCTCTCGCGGGTAATGGCCCGACCCTGGGTTTTGGCGAGGTTAATTCGGAGTTTGCCCCTTCACAGGCTGCCGTCGTAATCGGCACATCTGGAACAACCGGTACACCTAAAGAGATCTTCCTTTCCGCACATGCGCTAGTTTCCTCTGCGCGTGCATCAAATACATTCATTGGTGCAAAGCCCGGAGACACTTGGTCTCTGTTATTACCTTTAACCCACGTTGCTGCAGTCAATGTTTTTATTCGCGCATTTGAATTAGGCACGATTCCCGCAGATCTTCGTAACCATGATGCCGAATATCCTCGAGTTAATTTCACTGCAATTGTTCCAACACAGTTGTTCCGTGCTCTTAATGGTGATGAACACCTACTTAAGCATTTGCAATCTGCACAAAAAGTTCTTGTAGGTGGAGCAGCTCTTGCAACAGGAATTTGCAATCAGGCTATCGCCGCTGGAATCAATGTTGTAACGACCTATGGAATGAGTGAAACTTCTGGTGGCTGTGTTTACAACGGTGAAATTCTCAGTGGCGTCGAAGTTGATGTACGAGGGGGATCAATCTTCATTCGTGGAAACACGCTAGCCCTAAATCTTGATTTGCAGGATGGTTGGTTTGCAACAAATGATTTAGGTGAATTCATTGATGACAAACTTGTAGTAATGGGTAGATCAGATGATGTGATCATCACTGGTGGCGAAAATCTTTCGCTCAATAATGTTGAAAGTACTTTAATCGAACATTTTCCTGCGCTTCAGGTAGCAGCTTTCTCGGTTGAAGATCCACAGTGGGGGCAAACACTACATATTGCGGTGGTCGGAGAAGTAGATAAATCCCAGTTAGTTTCAATTCTTGAAAGCAAAATTGGTTCCTTTGCAAAACCAAAAGGTATTCATATGGTGGAATCGCTACCATTGCTAGGTATTGGAAAAGTTGACCGAAAGAGATTGGCGCAGGCGATATCAAATGAATAAGTGGATACTCGGCGCACGTCCTCGCACTTTGCCCGCAGCAATCGCACCAGTGGTCGTAGCTACTGCATTGGTAGGAGCGGATTTCGATTGGTTCCGTGCCGCTTTGGCTCTCAAGGTCGCGGTTTGGCTTCAAATAGGCGTGAACTTCGCTAATGATTACAGCGATGGAGTTAAGGGAACCGATGCCGAACGTGTCGGCCCGATTCGTTTAGTTGCAAGTGGCTTGGCCTCAGCTAAAGCGGTTAAGACCGCCGCGTTTGTTTCCTTCGCAGTGGCAAGTGTTGCGGGAGCTTGGCTTGCTTTCTTAACTTCCCCGTTTTTGATTCTCATTGGAATCATTTCTATCGCAGCTGCGTGGGGATACACCGGAGGCAAGAACCCTTACGGTTACAAGGGGCTTGGCGAGTTATCTGTTTTTCTCTTCTTTGGCGTTATTGCAACGATGGGAACTTACTACGCCCAAACCGAACAGTTAACTCTTTTAAGTTTTATCGTTTCAATTCCAATGGGAGCGCTTTCTTGCGCAATCTTGGCAGTTAATAACCTACGTGACCGACCAAAGGATGAGCTCGTCGGCAAACGAACTCTCGCTGTGCGTATCGGTGATCAAAACGCCCGCAGAATGTATGTGACGCTGTTGATGCTTGCACACCTGGCTGCAGTCGCGACTTTGATTCCCACAACCTTACTTACCTTGGCGGTTCTACCAATGAGCCTTTCAATTTCAAGGCAAGTTTTAAGCGGGATTTCAGGTAAGGATTTAATTCCAGTTCTGGGAAGAACTGCAAAGCTTCAAATGTTCTTCTCTTTCTTGCTTGCAATTGGGTTAGGGCTACACTAAATCCATGTCAAGAGTGATCCCAGTTATCCTGGTCTTTGGTTTAACAATCTATGCGTTAATCGATTGTGCACGTACCGATGAATCACAGATTAAGAATCTTCCAAAGTGGGGATGGCTCTTACTGATAATTATTTTGGGACCACAAGCAGCAGCTATCGGTCCAATCGCTTACTTAATCGCTGGTCGCAATAAGCCAAAGGGACGTAAAGCTCCTAAGCGTCGAATTCTTCCGCCAGATGATGATCCGGATTTTCTGAACAAACTTTAAAGACCTGAGTAGGTGTGCTTTCCAGTTCCCCAAATATTTACGTAAATGTAGTTAAACAAGAAGGTTGAGCCTGCAAAGAGGCACAGCCACGCTGCTCGTCGACCACGCCAGCCAATAGTCACGCGCGCGTGCAGGTATGCGGCATAGGCAACCCAAGTAATAAATGCCCACGTCTCTTTTGGATCCCAACCCCAGTAGCGACCCCAAGCACTTTCTGCCCAAATCGCTCCTGCGATAACTGAGAAGGTCCATAGCGGAAATACAAATGCAACTAGTCGATAAGACAACTGATCCAGAGTTTCTAAATCTGGAAGTCGCTTTGCCCACTGAGGACGCTCACCTTTTTCCTCAACTCGATCTAGGTACAAGTAAGCGGCAGCTATTACATTTGAAAGCAGGAAGACTCCGCCAGAAATAATCGCTGCAGATACGTGAATTACCAGCCACTCTGATTTAAGTGCCGGAACTAAAGGAGCGCTAGGAACATACAAGACTGTAATCGCGGTTCCAATTGTTAGTAAGACTGAAACTGAAACCAGAAGACCCAGCCAACGAAGATCGTATTTGCGAAGAGCTAATAAGTAAGCACCAGAAAATGCCAAAGCACCCGTAATTGAGAACTCGTACATATTGCCCCAAGGAACTCTTCCAGCCGAAACTCCACGAGCAATTACTCCTGCAAATAATAAGAAGAAACCTAAAATCATCATCGCGGTCGCGATGCGTGCAACTTTTTCAGTGTTCTTGTAATCCAAGGTTGTGTTCTTGTCAGTTGGAACCTTTACGGCCCAAGCTGTCTCGATCGCATGGGCGATGAAGGAGATTGCATAGACCGCCATCGCCGAGTACACCAAGTAGTTTGATGCATAAGCCCATGAACGTGACATCTATTTCTCTCCCTTTAACATCTTTACAAATCCCTGCATTTCAATCTCTAAACCAGGTGCTGCATTCTTTGCTAACCCAGCAACTTCAACATCATCACCTACGCGAATCCAAATACGTCGTCTGCGCGTAAACAATGAAGCTAGCAACCCGAGGATCGCAACAATACCTCCCAGCAAAGCTAGGTGCTTTCCGGGATCTGCGACAAAGTTGAGGTTTACCCACTGCACATAACCTTCAAAGGTGATTGAGCCACCCTCATAAACATAACTTTCTCCAGGCTTTAAGCCCTTCAAACCAATCTGCTTCATCTCTGTTGTATCAATGCGATAAACAGATTGAGGAATTCCTGAGTCCAAACCTAAATCACCGCTCCACACAGAAAGAAGCAATCGAGGATTTAATGCCTTAGGAAAAGCGCTTGCGCCGCCATTAGCACCATCGCGTACATATGTAGGAAGGAAAGAACCTAAGAATCCAATTTGTGGATCTGCATCTGGAACTTTAATTGCACCGATTGATCGTAGGTTGGCATCTTGTGGCAAGAAAGTCACCGGACCTTGAAAAGCTACATCGCCCTTTGAATCTCTAACTGTTACGACCGGTGCATACCCATTTGCTTGCAAGTAAACACGAGTAGTTCCAATTGTCATAGGTTTATTGACTTTGATTACCTTCTTTTCAATTGTCTTTGATCCTTCACGAAGAAGAGAAACATTGAGTGTGTAATCCTCGGGTGCATTTGTTTCCACGTTGTACTGAGCCACAAACTTATCTGCCGTTAACATGAATGCTGGAACATTTGAATCACGGTAAAGCTTTCCGTAGGTCAAAGTGTCATAACTTGTTGGAGTATTAACAAATCGCTCTCCAACATTGACGATCGCTTCTCCGCGCATTCCAAACAATGAGCTAAAGCTGATACCCAACAAAATTAAAATGAGCGCTAAGTGAAAGAAAAGGTTTCCGGTTTCACGCATGAAACCTTTTTCAGCAGAAATCGTTCCATTGGCTTCAAGAACACGAAACCTCTTTGACTTAAACCAAGCACGCGCTGATTCAAGTTCATTACCTTGTGCGCTCCAAGCTTGATGGTGCTCTAATCGAGAGAGATTCTTAGGGGTTGCAGGTGGCAAGGCTCGTGCGGCTTTAAAGTGCTCAATGGTACGAGGAAGCACGCAACCAATTAATGAGATAAACAAGAGAATATATATTGCGCTAAACCATGGTGATCCATAAACATCAAAGAGGTAAAAACGATCCATCCATCGTGCTAAATCTGGAGAATCTTTAAAATACTGAGTTACCTGCAATGGGTTTTGCGTTCTTTGAGGAACTAATGAGCCTGGAATCGCTGCGATTCCCACCAAAAGCAAGAGAATCAACGCTGTTCGCATGCTGGTCAGCTGTCTCCAGGCAAAACGCAGCAAGCCCACGCTATCGAGCTCTGGCAACTGTGTTTGGTCGCTCATTAGATCACCGGAATAAAGTCAGAGATAAGTGTTCGAAGTGAGTTCATTAATTGGCTCCAGAAACCTAAAACTTGCAAGAGGCCAATTGCGATTAGGAATAATCCCCCGATCTTTGAAATTACATCACCTCGACGATAAATCAATGAGCGCAATTTCGCTGACTTGTCCATTGATAAACCAGACAGGATAAATGGCAAGCCAAGACCAAGGCAGTATCCAAATGAAAGTATTGCACCGCGTACCGCACTGGACTCTTGGAACGCCAAAGTTTGAACTGCAGCTAGCGCTGGTCCAATACATGGAGTCCAGCCTATTCCAAACAAAACTCCAAGCATTGGTGCCCCTAGTAATCCACCGGTCGTGCGCATCTTTGGGCGAATAGTTGGAGAGAAAGGAAAACGTCCGTAGAAAACAAAACCTAAGAAGATTGTGAGTAATCCTAGAATTCGAGAGATGATTTCCTCATTTGCTGAAAGTTGATTACCTAATCCACCAAAGAGCGCACCGTAGGAAATAAAGACCAAGCTAAAGCCAAGAACAAACAAGAGCGATCCCAGCAAAACTTTTCCGCGACTAACTGAAAATCCTGCTGCAAAAGAAAGGTAGCCAGGTACAAGAGGCAGTACACACGGTGACAGGAATGAAATTACGCCGGCAATAAACGCAAAGGGAAAAGCGGTAACAACAAAACCTGAAAAAATCTGGTCTACAAAGAAATCTCTCATTCTGCAGAGACCTTTTCAATGAGTCCAGATAATGAAGCGACAGTTACGGCCCCTGAAATTCGCGCAGCCACACGTCCTTTCTTATCGAGAATTACCGTCGTAGGAATGGCATTTGCGGGCAGCGAGCCTTTAAAACCAATAAGAATTGAGTCATCAATAACCGTTGGATATGGGATCTTAAATCTACGTTCAAAGGCTTCAGCATTAGCGGGATTATCTCGAGTCAAGATTCCGATAAATGCCACATCGGTGTACTTGTTCGCTAATGCAACCAAGGTTGGTGCTTCGGCTCTGCATGGTGAGCACCAGGAAGCCCACACGTTTACTACAGCAACGCGGTCTTTTCCGTATGTGTAATTATCGCCCGACAAAGTCATGCCAGTAATTGCTGGAGCAATCTTTCGATCAGCACTCATTATATATGTAGTCGATCCATCGCCTGAAACAAAACTCTCTTCGGCGCTAGAACTTCCACCACCGCCGCATGCAGTCAAAGTAAATGCAAGAACGATAAATGCGGTGAACTTTTTCATTACTTTTTCTCTGGTAATAAATGACGAGCAGGCTCTGAATATGTAAGACCTGAAATCATTCCCTCATCGTCAAAGTGAATACTTGTCACAGATGCCAAGGTACATTCGCGTTTGCGTGGATCATGAAGCAAACGACGGTTCTCAATTGCGCTTCTCAAAATCCAAATAGGTAATTGGTGGGAAACGCAAATTGCATCTTTACCATTTGCTGCATCGCGCGCAGCAAATACCGCCGCAAGCATGCGATTGATTTGTTCATCGTATGGTTCGCCCCATGATGGTTTCCATGGATTCCAAAGGTGCTTCCAGGCTGCTGGGTGACGTAAAACTCCATCTCCAACACCAAATGGTTTTCCTTCAAAAATATTTGCTGCCTCAATTAAACGATCATCGGTTGTTATGGCGATGTTGTGTGCAGCTGCAATAGGGGCCGCAGTCTCTTGAGCACGTTGTAATGGTGATACGTGGAGAGCTCCAAGATCTAATGCTTTTGACCATTCGCCAATCGTCTTCGCCATCTCTTGCCCACGCTCAGACAATCTCCAACCAGGTTGGCGTCCATACAAAATCTTCTCAGGATTGTGGACTTCTCCATGGCGAACTACATGCACCGTTGAACTCATTGGTAAAGTATAAAGCGTCTCTCGAGGAGTTCTCTCGCTAAGGTAGTGACATGGCACTCACGAGCAAACGGGCTGCCTTCTTTGATGTCGATAACACGCTTATTCGCGGTTCAGTAATTTACTTCTTGGGCCGAGGTATGTATCAGCGCGGTTACTTCACTAAGAAGGATATTTCGCGATTTGTTTTAGCCAACCTGAGATTTCGCTTAACGGGCAAAGAGAACACTGAAGAGATTCAAAGATTCCAAGATGCTGCCACCGATTTCATTGGTGGTCATAACGTTAAAGAAATCGAAGCGATAGCTCAAGAGATTTATGATGAATATGTGTCTCCTGCGATGTGGCAAGGAACAATTGATATTGCACAAGCCTTAGTAGTTGAAGGTGTTGAAGTTTATTTAGTTACCGCTGCACCTGAAGATATGGCAGTTGTAATTGCAAACCGTTTGGGATTGACGGGTGCACTTGGAAGCAAAGCTGAAATCAAAGAAGGAACCTACACAGGTCGCATGAACGGTCCGTTGCTTCATGGAAAAGAAAAGGCGGTCGCCGTAACCGAGCTTGCGCAACAAAAAGGTTTTAATTTGAAGGAATGTTTTGCTTTTTCAGATAGCAATAATGATTTACCTTTATTGCAATGCGTCGGACATCCATCAGCAATTAATCCTGATGCGTTATTGAGTTTGCGAGCCATGGCAGAAGGTTGGCCAATCCATGATTTCCGTAAGGCGCGCTTTATTGGCAAGGCGATCTCGCCCTTGGTTGTTCGTCTCGCCGCCCTTGGCACCTGGCTTACTCCGCGTAAACGAAGAGGCTAATTAACAAGAACTTCCCTTATGCCAGTAATGTAGGCAAGTTATGGAAATGCGCTCCTTCTCCGACTACCTACGTAGTGTTGATGATGCTGCCTTCCTAAATCTTTTCACCGCTCGCCCAGACTTAATCACCCCAGTTCCATCAGATATTGCATCTCTTGCGGTGCGAGCATGTTCGGCGCCAAGCCTTGCCCGTGCAATTGATTCTCTTAATCAGTGGCAGTATCAAGTTCTAGAAGCAGCAGCTTCGATTAATGAACCATTTACGGAAAAACAGGTAATTACTCTTACTGATAAGGAAGCTAAAGCGGCGCTGGCTCACTTAGTAATGATTGGCCTAATTTATCCATCTGAGGATGGGATGCGTCTTCCGACTCAATTGCGTGATGTCTTGGGTGCTGAACCAGCAGGCTTAGGGCCCGCATCATTAGCGAAGTTAAAACTTTCAGAATTAGATGATGCTCCTGCAGATGCAAAAAAAGTTCTTGAACGACTTATGTGGGGACCACCTCGCGGAAGCGTTGGTGACATAAAGAATCCGGGACCTGGAGTTGCCTGGCTACTCGATAAAAAGTTCTTGGTGCCACTTGATCAGAGAACAGTGATTCTTACTCGCGAGGTTGCGATCCATCTTCGAGGTGGAAAAATCCACAAGGAACGTTTTATATCTGAACCAAAACTTGCCGGAAGCAAACGTGATGAACGCCAAATTAATCTTGCTGCAATTGCAAATGTTTCAACTGTGCTGCGTTGGGTAGAAGAGCTTCTAAACTTCTGGGCAGATGAACCTGCAGATGCGTTGCGAGCAGGTGGCCTAGGAGTTAGAGAACTTAAAGTGATTGCAAATCACTTAGGTGTCGATGAAAGTTGTGCAGCATTCATAGCTGAGCTTGCTTATTTAGCTTCACTCGTAAGTATCGATGCTGATGAGCGAATTTTGCCAAGTAACAAATTCGACATCTGGTTAATGCAGACTCCAGCAGATAGATGGCAGATGTTGGCATCGCAGTGGCTAATTACTTCACGTGTAAGTGGATTAGTTGGCAGAGCAGAAGCAAAGAATGTTGCTGCACTGGGACCCGAATTAGACCGAGTAAATGCCGCCCGTGTGCGTGCTTTGACCCTAGATTTGTTGCGCGAAAACCCAGGTCTTGCACCTGATTGGAATAGCTTTAAGGAACTTCTGTTGTGGCGTGCTCCAGTTCGTCGAAACTCATCCCTGCAGGAAGAGTTAGCAGAATGGACTCTGCGCGAAGCTGAATGGCTCGGAATAACTGGGCAGGGCGCTATCTCGAAGTTTGGTCTGGAATTCCTTAATGGTGATGATTTAAATTCAATCAACGAGGATCTTCCGAAGACCGTTGATCACATTTTGATTCAGAGCGATAACACTGCGATTGCTCCTGGACCATTGGAACATGAAATCTCGCAAGCTTTGGCAATGATGGCTGAGATTGAAAGTCGCGGTGGCGCAACGGTTTATCGATTTACAGAAGCAACGATTCGCAGGGCTTTGGATCACGGCAAGACTGGTGATGAAATTAAGAGCTTCCTTGCAAAGACATCTAAGACTCCGATGCCACAACCATTGGAGTATTTGATCGCAGATGTTGCCAAGAAGCATGGAAAGTTGCGAGTTGGAAATACCTCTTCATTTATACGTTGTGAAGATACCGCATTGATTTCGCAGATCATGAATGACAAGAAGCTGGAAATTCTTTCGCTGCGTCGAATTGCTCCTGAAGTTGTCATTTGTGACATGGATGCAACTGATGCGATGCGAGTATTGCGTGAAGCTGGTTATCTACCCGCTGGTGAATCCGCAAATGGAATGATTCTTACCGGTCCTAAATCAAATCGTGCGATAGCAAAGCCAAGGCCTCCGAGAATTATTGGTGAAATTGAAGAACCAACGCCAGAAGTAATTAGTGCAGCTATTCGAGTTTTGCGTACCGGTGAAAAATCTACGCATCGTCAATCAAAACTTCGACAGGTTGCAAGCGAAGCTCTAGGTCAGCTGCCTCGCACAACCGCCAATGAAACAATGGAGGTTCTCAACCAATTCATTGCTGAAGAAAAGACCTTGTCGATTGGCTACGCCGATAACAATGGTGGAGTAACTCATCGAATTATCGATCCCATTCGCATCAGCGCAGGAGCCCTAATTGCCAAGGATCATGCAACGGGAGAGGTTCAATCCTTCAGAATTCCACGTATCACCGGCGTAGCGCCGCTATAGACTTATCCCATGTTGGCAGACCTCGAAGCGTTAGTGAAGTTGGAATCTCCAACTGAAGATCTTCAGGCATGCCGCGATGTCATCGCACTTGCAAATGAAATTGCTACCCGAGTTTTAGGTACACCTGCAGAGATTCACGAAGTAAATGGTCGGCCAGTGTTTTGGTGGGGTTCAAATAATCCAGAGGTAATTGTTTTAGCCCATTTGGATACGGTCTGGCCTAAAGGATCTTTTGAACCATTGTGGAAGGTAGAAGGCACCGCTGCTCGAGGTCCAGGAATCTTTGACATGAAGGCAGGATTTATCCAAGCTTTGTATGCGATGAAAGGAATTACCGGAAGGGCAGCGCTTATTGCAACGACTGATGAAGAAACCGGAAGCGCAACGACGAAAGATTTCATCAAAGAGATTTCTGCAAAGGCAAAAGCAGTTTTGGTTTTGGAAGCAACGCTTAACGGAAAGGTTAAGACGGGGCGAAAAGGCACCGCCATGTACCAAGTCAAAATTCACGGCAAGGCATCTCATGCTGGGCTTGAACCTGAAAAGGGCGTTAATGCAACAACTGAAATTGCGCACGCAGTTTTGGCGATCGCAGCGATGGAAAATCCTGAACATGGAACAACTGTCGTGCCAACAACTTTGCATGCGGGCAATACCACCAACACAGTTCCCGATTTAGCTGTACTTGATATTGATGTCCGCTCTTTCTCAATGGCTGATCTGCAACGTGTTGATTCTGCGATTAAAGGCTTGAAGCCGGTAAACCCCAATACCCGATATGAAATTACTGGCGGCTTCAATCGCCCGCCGCTAGAAACCTCTTCAACTATGGCTTTGTACGAGCGTGCAGAAAACGTTGCAAAAGCTCTTGGAATGCCACCTCTGGGACATGCATCTGTTGGTGGAGCAAGCGATGGAAACTTCGCTGCAGCTGCTGGCGCGCAAGTCTTGGATGGCCTTGGAGCTGTTGGAGATGGCGCTCACGCCGCGCATGAATGGGTAGACATCAGTACCCTTGAAGATCGCAGCAGGCTATTAAACGCGCTTATAAAGGATTTACTTAATGAGTGATGGTCCACTAATTGTTCAGAGCGATAAGACGCTTCTGCTCGATATCGACCATCCAATGTCAGTTGAGTGTCGACGAGCTATCGCTCCTTTCGCTGAGTTAGAGCGCTCCCCTGAACACATTCACACCTATCGTTTAACACCGCTTGGTTTATGGAATGCACGTGCTGCAGGACATGATGCAGAACAAGTAATTGATACTTTAATTAAGTACTCGCGTTACGCAGTTCCTCATTCAATTCTTATCGATGTTGCAGAAACAATGTCTCGTTACGGACGTTTGCGTCTCGAGATGGATCCTGTACATGGTTTGATTTTAGTAACTACCGATACCGCGGTTCTTGAAGAGGTAATTCGAGCAAAGAAGATTGCTCCCTTGCTTGGTGCACGAATTGATGCAGAAACAATTTGTGTTCTTCCAAGTCAACGTGGACAGATTAAGCAATCACTTTTGCGTCTGGGTTGGCCAGCTGAAGATTTTGCAGGTTATGTAGATGGACAAGCGCATGAGATTAATCTTCAACAAAAGGAATGGAAGATCCGCCCCTACCAAGAGTTAGCAGCTGAAGGTTTTTGGCATGGCGGGTCAGGTGTTGTAGTACTTCCTTGTGGTGCTGGAAAGACAATCGTTGGTGCAGCTGCGATGGCACATGCAAAGGCAACAACTTTAATTTTGGTAACCAACACCGTGGCAGCTCGCCAATGGCGTGATGAGCTGTTGAAGCGAACCTCCTTAAATGAAGATGAGATCGGCGAGTATTCAGGTGCAAAGAAGGAAATCCGCCCTGTAACTATCGCGACTTACCAAGTGATGACTAAGAAGAAAAATGGCGTTTACGCCCATCTAGATCTCTTTGATTCCTACGACTGGGGTTTGATTATTTACGATGAAGTGCACCTTCTACCGGCACCGATCTTCCGCTTTACCGCTGATATTCAGTCACGCCGCCGCTTAGGACTAACCGCAACCTTGGTTCGCGAAGATGGCATGGAAGGTGAGGTTTTCTCCCTAATCGGTCCCAAGCGTTTTGATGTTCCTTGGAAAGAGATTGAAGCTCAGGGCTACATCGCTCCAGCAGAATGTATTGAGGTTCGAGTAAATCTGACTGAGACTGAACGTTTGGCATATGCAACTGCAGAGCCTGAAAACCGATATCGCAACTGCGCAACAACCCGTACCAAGCGCGATGTAGTTGAAGCTCTCGTTGAAAAGCACTCTGAGGATCAAGTTTTAGTAATTGGTCAGTACATTGATCAGCTTGATGAATTATCAGAGGTGTTAGGCGCTCCACTTATTAAGGGTGAAACGCCAGTCAAAGAACGCGAGATTCTCTTCAATCAATTTAGAACTGGTGAGATTAAATGTTTGGTCGTTTCTAAAGTTGCAAACTTCTCTATTGATCTACCAGATGCAACAATTGCAATTCAGGTATCTGGTGCATTTGGTAGCCGTCAAGAAGAAGCGCAACGCCTAGGTCGCATCTTGCGCCCAAAATCTGATGGACGTGGAGCCAAGTTTTACTCTGTAATTTCTCGAGACACTATTGATCAAGATTTTGCACAAAACCGTCAACGTTTCTTAGCCGAGCAGGGTTACTCTTACAAAATTATTGATGCTGACGATGTTTTTCAAGGGAAGATCTAAAACGTTCTGGATCTACACGCCAATAATCATGATGGATACCATCGATATGTGTAACTGGAATTTGTTCTCCATACAAAGCTTGTAGCTCTTCATCACCATCGATCAATACTTCGGTAATTTCGAAGTTCAACTCATCCTTCAAGGACTCTAAAACCTTTAATGCATCTTCACAAAGATGGCAACCAGTTCGGCTATAAATAGTCACGATGGTCATTTATTAGCCCTTTCTACCTGTTAAATTGCATAGAGAATTGGTATTTCCTACCCCTGACCTTAAACCACGCTGTGAGCCCTGATAGCGTTTGACCATGATGCGCATCAAGAGAATGGGGCCTTTTGCCCTTGCTGGCGCACTAATTCTGGGGTTACTTACCGCTCCATCGGCACCCGCGTTAACCTTCAAACAGATTCCTGCAACTAATTGGGGACACATTTATGCAGGCACTGAAACAAGCACGAGCCAAGCAACTCCAAGTAAGAGTAAGAATCTTGAAATCAAATCTAAGTTTTCCGTTAAGTACAACAACTTTCCTGAGTGGGCCAAAAAAGAGGTTCAGGCATCTATCGATGTGTGGTCTGCAAACTTTAAATCCTCTGTAGTTGTTTCGGTTGATGCATCATGGGGACGTTCGAGCTCTTGGGGTGTTCTAGGAAGTGCACGTCCCGGAAGTTTCTTCTCTGCGTTCTCGGGAGCTCCCGATCCATCCCTCTGGTACGCATCGGCATTAGCTAATGCGCTTGCAGGAAAAGATTTAGATAAGGCTAACCCTGAAATTGTTATCCAGGTTAACTCCGCAGCACCTTGGAACACTCGTGGTGATGGCCTCCCAACCGGAAGTGAATACGATCTCCAATCTGTTTTCCTCCATGAAATTGGTCATGGTCTCGGATTCTTGTCTAATGATGCTTACGATCCATACTTCGGTTTAGGCAGCCTTGATCAACCAACTCCATTTGATGCATACCTTCAAACAAGTGATGGTCGTCGTCTTGCAGATCTTCCTACTCCTTCAAAGGAGTTAGGTGTAGCGCTTACAACTTCATTGGTGTGGTCAGGTGCAAATGCGGTTAAGGCAAATGGCGGAGTAAAGCCAAAGATGTACACCCCGGCCCGTTACGAATCGGGTTCATCGACTTCCCACTTAGATGAAGCAACCTTTTCTTCATCCGGAGTTGATTCGGTGATGACTCCAAGCCTTGATCCGGGTGAAATCTTTAAAGAGCCTGGACCTTTGTTATTAGCAATGATGGAAGATCTACGTAGTAAGCCTCCCGTTGGTATTGCAACTGATCGTCCACTTTCTCCACGTAATGCTCAAGCATTTACTGGGGATTCATCAGCTCTGATCTCATTTGATCCACCTGCAAACCTTCGGACCGCTCAGATCACTGAGTACATTGTGAAGAATCTAAAGACAGGTTCTGAGAGAAAAACACTTACTAGCCCCGTGTTAATTACAGGACTTAAGAACGGAACTGCTTACACATTTAGCGTCGTCGCCAAGAATGCATTAGGTGTATCGGAAGCTGCGGTAACAAAGGCGGTTGTTCCACAAACTGGTTGGAAGAGCACCGTCTTTGATAGCGCAGCTGATGGAAAGACCGTTGCAAGTACAACTTTTAATGGTCAACCAGCTATCGCCTACACCGATACAAAGAACGGTGATTTAAAACTTGCTACCTACGATGGCAAGAAGTGGAAAAAGGTGACCGTCGACGGTGCTGGCGGATCGGGTGGTCGTACGACCGACACAATTTCTGGCGCAATAAGTATGTGTGTTAACGGCAGTGGAGTTAAGCAGACCCTGCATATTTTCTACAGTGATGCCACTGAAAAGGATCTTCGATATGCAACCTTTAACGGCAAAGCTTTCGCCTTTGAAACCGTTGATGGAAACGCCTCATCAGTTAATAACTATGAAGATCCAATTCGTGTGCGCACATCTAGCGATGTCAGCGTTGCAAACGCGTGTGTAGCTTCAGCAAGTGCAGTACAGGTTTTTTACCGCGATGAAAGCCAAGGTGTTCTACTAGGGGCGGTACGTACTAAGGGTGCTCCATGGAAGTATGAATTAGTCGACGGTGATCGCAAGACTGATGGTCGTACAACAGGTGATGTTGGTTTCCACTTACAGGCGATTTTTGATGGATCAACTACCTATGTTGCATATGACTCTGTTGTTTCTATGAACCAAAAGAAAGAGATGACCGCTGGCGCAATCAGAATTGCGACACGTACCTCTATTGATCCTGCAGCATGGCAGTACCAAACACTGGATATCTCAACTGATGATGCCTTGATTTTTGGTTACGACGTTGCCTTAGCTAAAACTTCATCGGGAGTTTTTGCTACCTGGCTAGCTGCATCATCTGCAACCGCTCCGAAGGCCAATCAGATTCGATGGGCATCATTAAGTAATCCAACAAAGATTTCACGTTTAACAACAGAAAACTTTGGAACACCAGGTAAGTATTTGGCTACCGATGGAAAAACAATTATTTTCAACTGCCAAGAGAGATTGTGTGCTTTAGATACAAGCAAGAAGGATCTTGGCCAATCTGCAATCCGCTTAGTTAGCAGCACCCAAGGCCCTGAACCTACTCAGAGCACTTGGGTGACTGTAAACAAAGTTAAATATGTGCTTGCCACTATTAATGGAAAGCTTGCACTTC
>JACCDH010100316.1_pt1 | contig 14911 bp, 17 predicted proteins | sample 7442481 | NCBI WGS metagenome assembly JACCDH01 (sample SAMN15323433, study PRJNA562643) | freshwater metagenome | isolation source: river surface water | place: USA:Blue River Watershed | collected 2017-08-15
ACATCCATGCGCACTCGCGGCGACAGCGCCATCCCTTCCTGCCGGTCAATTGCGGCGCCATCTCTCCGCAGCTGATCGAGAGCGAGATCTTCGGCCACGAAAAAGGCAGCTTCACCGGTGCCGACCGGCAGCACAAGGGCTATTTCGAGCGCGCCTCCGGCGGCACGCTGTTCCTCGACGAAGTGATCGAGATGCCGATCGAGCTGCAGGTGAAACTGTTGCGCGTGCTGGAGACTGGCACCTTCATGCGCATCGGTAGCAACCAGGAGTTGCACACCGATGTGCGCATCGTCGCCGCGACCAACCGCGACCCCGAGACCGCCATCGCCGAGGGCAAGCTGAGGCTGGACCTGTTCCACCGGCTCAATGTGTTCCCGCTGAAAATTCCGTCCCTGCGCGAACGCGGCGAGGACATCGAGCTGCTCGCACGACATTTCCTCGACGAGTTCAACGCCGCGCACGGCAGCGCCAAGCAACTGTCGGCGCACACGCTGGCCGCGCTTGGCAGCTATCACTGGCCCGGCAACGTGCGCGAGCTGCGCAACTTCATGCAGCGCGCCTACATACTGTCTGACCAGCTGATCGATGCCGACACGCTCGCGCCGGGGCCTGCGCAATGCACGGCCACCGCGCTGACGCTGGCCGTGCCCGTCGGCAGCTCGCTGGCGGATGTCGACCGCAAGCTGATCTTTGCGACGCTGGAATTGTGCGGCGGCGTGAAGAAGCGCGCGGCCGACCTGCTCGGCATCAGCCTGAAGACCCTGTACAACCGTCTCGAGGAATACGGCAACGAGGAGCGGGCGGCGCTGCTGGCAAAGTCGGTGCTGAGCGAGCAGCACCTCGGCATTGCGACGCGCAATCGCGGCCTGCTGAATTAATGGCAAACGGCGCAGTCGAATGCTCACACGCATCGTGCGTGGAACGATCGCAATGAAAGGACGCAAGATGAGTCTCTCTTCCAATACGCCGCAGGGAAGCACAGGACAGCAGGGCGCACGCATCATGCAGCGCCAGCCGGGCGACCATAGCGGGCCGGGACCGGACGTGATGGCGGCCGATACGCTGCAGGTTGACGACGTGATCAACCTGCAGGGCGAGAAGCTCGGCAGCATCGAGGACATCATGCTCGACGTCGGCAGCGGGCGCGTCGCGTATGCGGTGCTCTCCTTCGGCGGCATCCTCGGCATGGGCGACAAGCTGTTCGCGATACCCTGGAGCGCGCTGGCACTGGACGCCGACCGCAAGTGTTTCGTGCTCGACATTCCGAAGGACAGGCTGCAGGGCGCGCCCGGTTTCGATAAGGACCACTGGCCATCCATGGCCGACGAAAGCTGGGCCTCGCAGGTCTACTCCTACTATAACCAGCAGCCCTACTGGTCATAAGCTGCCGTGAACCTGCTGGCGGGCGTCGACCTCCCGAAGCTGTTCGGGCTGTCAATGCCCGTCCTGGAGCTGGTGCTGCGCGGCTCCGCCATCTACTGCTTCCTGTTCGTCATTTTCCGCTTCGTGATTCGGCGCGACGTCGGATCAGTCGGCATCGCCGACCTGCTGATCCTCGTGCTCGTCGCCGACGCTTCGCAGAATGCGATGGCCGGCGAATACAAGACCATCACTGACGGACTGGTCCTGATCTCGACGCTGATCGGCTGGAACGTCCTGCTCGACTGGCTCGCGTTCCGCTTTCGCTGGGTACGCCGCTTCGCCGAGCCGTCAACGCTGCTGCTGGTCCGCAATGGCCGCATGCTGCTGCACAACATGCGGCGCGAATTCATCACCGAGGAAGAATTGTGGGCTCAACTGCGCAAAGAGGGCATCGAGCACCTGTCGCAGGTGAAGGCGGTTTACCTCGAGGCTGATGGCGAATTCAGCGTGATCCGCAAGGCGTAATTTTTACCCGCCACGCAGCAATTCCTGCACTGCCCCGATCACCTGGTCTGCGCCTACGTCATCGAGGCAGGCGTGTCGTTCCTGCGGGCAGACGCTCTGCAGGCAGTGCGCGCAGGGCACCGGAGAGAACAGCAGCTTCTGGCGCACCTGCCACGGCGCATGCTGCGGATTGGTCAGTGCATACAAGTCGACCACCGGTGTGCCGGTCGCAGCGGCCAGATGCGCGGGCGCGCTGTTGCAGGCCACGAGCACGCTGGCCATCGATATCGCCGCGGCCAGCGCGCCGAAGTCGAGCCTGCCGGCCAGCGACGGCCAGCGTTCGCCATCAGCGCCGATGATTTCCTGCAGCAGCGGCGTTTCGTGCGCTGCGCCGGCGAATGCGAACGGCAAGCCGATGCTCTGCTCAAGCCAATGCGCCACCTGTCGCCAGCCGTGCGCGGGATAGCGGCGCGACGGCGCGCTCGCGCCCGGATGCAGCAGTACCCACGGCTTGCCCGCATCGATGCCGATCGAGCGCAACGCTTCCCGTGCGGCGGCGAAGTCACGATCATCGATGCGAACCGACAAGCCCGTCGACGACGGACGGCAGCCGAAGCGCGCCACCAGGTCGAGCTGGCGCTGCACCTCATGCCTGAGCTGCTGCCCGGGCTCGCTTTCCCTGACCCAGTGCGTCAGCAACTGGTAGGGATTTTCGCGGCAGTGCGCCACGCGCATCGGTATGCCGGACATCTGGCACAGCATGGCCGCCGGCAGCGGGCTCTGGCTGTAGCTGCTGAAGATCACCGCGCCTTCGAAGGCGGCCTCGCGCAGCCGCATCGCCATGCGCGGCACGCAGTCCGGATCCACGCTCGCGCCAGCCTTCATCCACGGCGCAGCCCAGCGCCAGACCTCGGCGACACTGTCGATGCGTTCGCCGGCCAGCGCCCCGGCCTCGGACGTCAGCAGCGTTACACGATGGCCGCCTTCATCCAGCGCGCGCAGCGCGGGCGAACACATCAGCACGTCGCCGGCCGCATCCAGCCGTATGGCCAGGAGCTTCATCGCGCGGCGTGGACGGCGATCACTTCAGCCGCGTGAGCAAGATCGCGCGCCAGCCGGTGCGGGCGGCGCAGCGCGTCGATGCGCCATTCGGTCTCGTTGCCATTGTCGATCAGGATAGTGCGGCAGCCGGCGCGCCGGCCGGCCTCGACGTCGTCAAGTATGTCGCCGATCATCCAGCTGGCGTCCAGCCCCAGCTCCATCTGCTGCGCTGCGCGCAGCAGCATCCCCGGTTGAGGCTTGCGGCAGTCGCACGCATACGCGAGACAGGCGACCCGGCCATGCGGCCAGTGGGGACAGTAAAGGAAGGCATCCAGCGTGACGCCCTGCGCAGCCAGCAGCGCGGCCAGCCGGTCGCGTACGACCCTCATCGCCGATGCGTCGAACAGGCCGCGAGCGATGCCGGACTGGTTGGTGACGACGACCAGTACGAAACCGAGCGATTGCAGGCGGCGCAGCGCCGTGCCCGCGCCGTCGGCCAGCCGCATGCGCTCGGGATCGACATTGAACGGCACGTCATCGATGAGCGTGCCATCCTTGTCGATGAAGACCGCAGGCTTCACGGCCACGAGGTCTCGCGCATCGGCAGTATCGTGATTTCCGGCACGGCGGTCGACGCCGGCAGCTGCAGCAGGTCGCAGATCGCCAGCGCGACATTGGCCGGGTCCTGCAGCGCGCTGCGGTCGATGTCGGGAAAGCGGTCAAGCAGGAAGGGCGTCAGCATGCCGCCGGCAATCACCGCCATCACCTTGATGCCGGCCGGCCTCAGCTCCGCATGCAGGGCATGCGACAGCGCGAGCAGCCCGGTCTTGCTGGCGTGATACGCGCTGGCATTCGGCCATTGCCGCTTTGCGGCCGTCGAGGTCACGTTCACGATCTGTCCGTGTCCATGGCCCATCATGTGGCGCGCGGCCTCGCGCGCCATCACGAACGGGCCGTTCAAGTTGGTCTGCAGCACGCGCTGCCATTGCGAGATCTCCAGCTCCACGATGCCGCAGGTGACGTCGACGCCGGCATTGTTGACCAGCACGTCGATGCTGCCGAAGCGGTCGATGGTGTGGCGCACCGCATGCGCGGCCTGCTCATTGTCGCCGACGTCGCAGGCGAGGGCCTCGGCGGCGAAGCCCTGCGCGGCCAGCTGCGCGGCCTTTGCCTTGGCGGCCTGCTCTTTCAGGTCGGCCACCATCACGCGCGCGCCGCGTGCGGCCAATTGCTCGCACAGCGCGGCGCCGAGGCCGCTTGCGCCGCCGGTCACCAGCGCGGCCTGGCCTTTCAGTGAAACGGGATGGACAAGGCTCATGTCAGCTCCTCGGTCGTCAGGTTCATGGTCGGTTGCATCGCCCAATGGACTGGCGGCGAGGCCGCGCGTTCCGCCCGCTTGCGACGGGCATGTTTGCTGCTAACACTTGTTTGCACACGATCTATTCCGCGCATTCGCGCAAGCCAGGAGGAAACCATGAGAACGATGAAGTGGGTGTTGCCGCTGCTGATCTCGGCGGCGCTGGGCGCGGGCTGCCAGAACATGGGAAGCGACCTGTTTGGCGGTTCATCGGGAGCGCAGCCGATCGCATCGAATGTCAATGGCACCGGCACCATACAGTCGGTGGATGTCGTGCCGCGCACGCAGGGGCTGGGGCTGGGCACGCTGGCCGGTGCGGCGGTGGGCGGCATCGTCGGCAACCAGATGGGCGGCGGCACCGGGCGCACGGTGGCCACGGCGGCCGGCGCGGCGGGCGGCGCCTATGTCGGCCACGAGATGGAAAAACGACGCAACGCAGGTGAAATTTACAAGGTCACGATCAAGATGGACGACGGCACCACGCAATCTTTCGCGCAGGAAGCTGCGCCGGAAATCAAGAGCGGCGACCGGGTGAAGATCACCAACGGCGTGCTGAGCAAGCTGTAGCCGGTTGATCATTTTCGCGGCGCCGCGCCGATTGATACGCGCCAAACCGGCGCGATGATTCGCCGCATCCGCACTCCAACGGGCTGTGCTAATTGAAGCAAGGAGATTGCAGATGGCCACCATACACCTCGACACGGGCGCCAACTATCCGGGCGGCACCCTGATCTCGCAGGAAAACATCATCCGGCGTCCGCTGTTCCCGTCGATACGCTGGGGCGCGGTGCTGGCCGGCGTGGCGGTGGGCATCTCGGTGCAGCTGGTGCTGACACTGCTGGGCATCGCCAGTGGCCTGTCGATGACCAGCGTGCAGCAGGGCGAGGCGCCCGGCACCGGGGCGCTGGTCTGGGCCGGCGTCTCCATGCTGGTCTCGGCGTTGGTCGGCGCCTATGTCGCAGGCCGCATGTCGGGACTCAAGCGCAAGACCGACGGCATCCTGCACGGCGTCGTGTCATGGGCGGTGACGACCCTCTTGTTCGTGGTGCTGGCGACCTCGGCCGGCGGCTCTCTGCTATCCGGCCTGTTCTCCAGCATCGGGCAGGGCGCGACTGCGGCGGTGCAAGGCGGCGCCAGCCCCGGCGGGCTGACCTCGCTGCTGAACCGCCAGCTCGGCACCAACGTCAACGCGGAATCGATGCGCACGCTGCAGGAGTACATCACGAGCGGCCGGCGCGACCAGGCGATCGACTACATGAGCAGCAACATGGGCGTGCAGCGCGACAGGGCGGCCAGCGTCGTCGACCAGGCGCTGATCCTGTCGGGCTCGCCCGAGCAGGCCTCGCCGCAGGGGCGCGCAGCGGCTGACCGCGCGATCCAGGGCGCGAGCACCGCGGCCTGGGTCGTGTTCGGCGCGGTCGCGCTGTCGCTGGTGCTGTCCTTCATCGGCGGCGCGCTGGGCGCCATCGGCGCGCGCCGCACCACCTGGACCGAGAGCGGCGAGACGGCCGCGGACTCGGCGCGGGCCGACCTCGGACGCTCCTGACGCAGCTCGCGAAGCGTGAACTCGGTTGCAAGGCGGCTTGTCGAAGCCTACTCATCGGGGAGCGCTTCATGCTGAAAAATTTCGAGGGCGGCAGCGGTGCCGCAAAGGCGCAGCGCCGGCGGTTCGCCTGCATGAACGCGGGCCAGTCCTCGGCGACGGAATTGCTGCGCGCCTGCCCGGTCGTGACCGCGACCGGGCAGATGATGGGGCGCGTGAAGTCGGTGCTGGTCGACGTGCGCAGCCGCCAGCTGCGCTTCGTCGTCGTCACGCCGCAGGGCGGCAAGGCGCCGGTAGTGATACCGTGGCAGGCGCTGTACTTTGATTCTGCGCTGGTGCGGCTGGTGTATTACACCTACTCCTGATTCACCCGGCCACGGCGGCCAGCGCGCCGTTCCAGTCGCGCACGAAGCGCTCGATCGAATATCTCTGCAGCGCCCGCTCGCGCGCCTGCGCGCCCAGTTGCGCCGCGACGCGGTGATGCTTCAGCAGTTCGCGCATACTGTCCAGCAGCCGCTCGGGGTCGGTGGCTATGTATCCCGAGATGCCGTTTTCGATCACGTTCGGCATTTCCGTCGTCGCCAGTCCCACGACCGGCATGCCGAGCATCATCGCCTCGATCAGCCCGAGCCCGAGGCTGGTGTAGCGCACCGGATGGAAGAAGAACCGATAGCGCGCGCACAGCGCCGGCATCGCGTGCAGCGGCAACTCGCCCAGTCCGCCCAGCGCAAGGCTGCCCATGCCGAGCAGGTCGAGCGGCAGCTGCTCGCGCGCCAGCGCAAAGATGTCCGCGCCCAGCCGGCGTCCGCGCGACTCGAGGTGATTGATCACCGTGATGCCGCGCGCGAGCTCGCCGCTCCAGCGCGCACCCGGATCGATCACCCCGTGCTCGATGACGGTCGTCGGCGTGCGCCCGTTGTCCCACATCAGCGCGTTGAACGGGGTCACATGCACCAGCAGCACATCGCTTGCATCGACCGGGTGGCGGGTGTCGGTCGGATGTCCGCGTGGCGGATCGTGCTCGACGTAAATCTTCGGCAACGCACGCTGCGCCGCTGACAGCCAGCGATGCTGGTCCTCGACATACTGGTGATCGTCCTGGAACAGGATGCAGTCGAACGCCCGGTCCGCCGCGCTCTCGACCGGCTGGTCGAACACGTTATCGCCCCAGCGCAGCGTGCCGGTACGGCCGCCGTAGCCCGGCGGGCGTCCCGGCTGCGTCATCAGGTAGAAATCGTGCGGCGCCTGTGACAGGTAGTACAGGTAACTGCCGTGGGTGAGCCAGGTGAGTATCTTCAATCGTCGCATGCGCGTCGCGCTGCAATCGCCGTACCAGATTGCCTCACTGCAGCGCGTGGTGCGCGGGCGATGCCTGCAGCTGCAGGCGCCACAGTAGCGCGTACGCGCCGCCTTTTTCCATCAGCTTGTCATGGCTGCCCTGCTCGACGATGCGGCCGTGCTCGAGCACGATGATGTTGTCGGCATGTATGACGGTCGACAGGCGGTGCGCAATCACCAGCACCGAGCGGTTGCGCGACAGCCTTTCCATCTCGGCCTGTATCGCCCGCTCGGATTGCGAGTCGAGCGCGGACGTCGCCTCGTCGAAGATCAGGATGGGCGGGTTCTTCAGCATCGCTCGTGCGATCGCGATGCGCTGCCGCTCGCCGCCCGACAGCTTCAGCCCGCGCTCGCCGACCTCGGTGTCGTAGCCTTCCGGCATCGACTGTATGAAGTCGTGCACGTGCGCCGCGCGCGCGGCATCGACGATGTCCTGCGGCGTCGCGTCGGGCCGGCCATAGCCGATGTTGTACGCGATGGTGTCGTTGAACAGGCTGGTGTCCTGCGGCACCATGCCGATCAGCCGGCGCAGGCTGCGCGTGTTGACCTCGCGGATGTCCTGGCCGTCGATCAGGATCGCACCCTCGACCGGATCGTAGAAGCGCAGCAGCAGCCGCGACAGCGTCGACTTGCCGGAGCCGCTGCCGCCGACCACGGCCACCGTCTTGCCGGCCGGGATGCTGAAGCTGACGTCGTCAAGCACCGGCCGCTGCGGCTCATAGTGGAAGCCGACATGGCGGAACTCCACGCGCCCGGTCTGCAGCTGCAGGTCGGGCAGTCCGGCGCTTTCGTCGAATTCCGGCTTCTCGGCCAGCAGCGCGCTCATTTTCTCGATGTTGATCAGCGCGTCGCGCGCTTCGCGATAGACGAAGCCCAGCGAGTTCAGCGGCAGGCAGATCTGCAGCATGAAGGCATTGATCAGCACCAGGTCGCCGACCGTCAGCCGGCGGCCGAGCACGTCAGCGCCGGCCAGCAGCATCACGGCGGCGACGCCGACGGCGATCAGCGCGCTCTGCCCGACGTGCAGCCGGAACAGCGCCCACTGGTTGTCATACGCGGCCCGGCCCCAGTCATGCATGATGCCGTCGAAGCGGCGCACCTCGAGCGCCTCGTTGGTGAAGGTGCGCACCGTCTCGGCATTGATCAGGCTGTCGGCGAGCCGGCCTTTCGCGTCGCTGTCCAGACGGTTCACGCGGCGCTGGTGGATCGCGCGGCGCGCGGTGAAATGCAGCGTGAAGCCAGTGTACGCGAAGAAGGTCAGCGAGATGATCAGCGTGTACCAGCCACTATAGCGCGTGAACATCACCATCAGCACCAGCGAGATCTCGACCAGCGTCGGCACCAGCGTGAACAGCCCCACGCCGAGTAGGAAGGACAGGCCGGCGGTGCCACGGTCGATCTCGGGCAGCAGCCCGCCGATGCGGCGGCGCGCGTGGAAGCGGGGCCCGAGGCTGTGCAGGTGGGCGAAGATCTTGCGCGCGAAGCGCGCGACGGCGACCTGCGTGACGCGCGAAAACACGAGATCGCGCCATTCATTGAACAGCGTGCTGGCAAAGCGCAGCAGCGCGTAGCCGGTCAGCAGCAGCGCCGGCAGCAAGGCCAGCTGCTCCGGGCGCGACAGCGTGTCGACAATGTTTTTGAGCACCAGCGGCACCGCCACATTGGCGAGCTTGGCGATGACCAGCAACAGCAGCGCGATGCCGACCCGCCAGCGGAAGCTGGCGATCAGTTGCCACACTTCTCGCCGGATCGACAGCGAGACAGGATCCGCAGCGGCCATGACGGACAGGCGAGGGTGCAAATGATTTCTGACGGCATCGCGCGCGAATGGTTCGGCGCCGCGCCGCCGCACTTGCGGCGGGGGAAGCCCGTGCTTGCACGTTTTACATCGCAAGGAAGGAATTGCACGGATGGATCTCGCCGCGCGCGTCAAATGCGATGCAGCGGCGCAGGTACGGCGCTTGCAACACAGGATCGACTGTGTTGAGCAGGGATCACCAATGCAAAGAATCGCCTTCATCAGCGAGCACGCGTCGCCGCTGGCGTTGCCCGGGGGGACGGACAGCGGCGGGCAGAACGTGTACGTGGCCCATCTTGCGCGCGAGCTTGCACGGCTGGGCTGCCTGGTCGATGTCTACACGCGGCGCGAAGACCCGCTTCAGCCGCAGGTGATCGAGTGGCGCGCCGGGGTGCGCGTCATCCATGTCGATGCCGGACCGCCCTGCGTGGTGTCGAAGGAAAGCCTCTTGCCTTACATGGCCGATTTCGGCCACGCGATGCTGCGCTTCATGCGCGCCACCGGCGTGTCGTACCAGCTGGCCCATGCGAATTTCTTCATGTCGGGCATGGTGGCGCAGCAGCTCAAGCGGCTGACCGGACTGCCCTATGTCATCACCTTCCATGCGCTGGGGCGCGTGCGAAGATTGTGCCAGGGCCAGGCCGACGGCTTTCCTGACGCCCGCTTCGTTATCGAGGAGTCGCTGATGCGCGATGCCGATTGCGTGATCGCCGAGTGCGAGCAGGACCAGCGCGACATGCTCGAGCTGTATGACGGCGCGCCGGCCCGGCTTGCCATCGTGCCGTGCGGCTTTGATCCGGACGAGTTCTGGCCGGTGCGCGACACCGCGCGCACGCGGTTGGGATTGCCCGAGCGCGAGTTCATCGTGCTGCAACTGGGGCGCATAGTGCCGCGCAAGGGCGTCGACAACGTGTTGCAGGCGATGGCCGTGCTGCGCGACGCGCACGGCGTGTCCGGCGAGCTGCTGGTGGTCGGCGGCGAGGCTGCGCGCGCCGATCCGATGGCCAGCGCCGAGATCCGGCGGCTGGCCGGGATCGCGCACCGGCTCGGCCTCGGCGAGCAGGTGCGATTCACCGGCGCGCAGCCGCGGCAGCGACTGCGCGAGTATTACAGCGCCGCCGACGTGTTCGTGACCACGCCGTGGTACGAGCCCTTCGGCATCACGCCGCTCGAAGCGATGGCCTGCGCGACGCCCGTCATCGGCAGCGCGGTCGGCGGCATACGCAGCACGGTGCTGCACCAGAAGACCGGCTTCCTCGTGCCGCCGCATGACCCGGAGGCGCTCGCGCAAAGGCTGGCGCAGCTGCAGCGCGATCCCGCGCTGGCCGAGCGCATGGGGTGGACCGGCTTGCGCCGCGCACAGCGGCATTTCACGTGGGAGCGAGTCGCGCTGCAACTGAATGCCATCTACCGCGCGGTGCTGGCGCGCCAGCCGAAGCCGGAGGCATTGCGGCCGCTGTCAGTCGGCGGCGAGCCTAGCGGGCTGGTGCAATGATGGCTGGGGCGCAAAAGAAGGCGGAGGAGGTGCGTCCCGCATTCTGGGCGATGCTGCTGCTGGCCTTGCTCGGTAGCGGCGCCATGCAGTGGCTGGCGCTGCACGCGAAGGAAAACGCCGATACCGACCTGCGCATCGCGGTGTACCGCTACCAGGCAGATACGCTGCCTGATTGCGGGCAGTTGCTCGGCAGGACGGCGCTGCCGTCGGCAGCGGACGATGCGGGTGCTATGTGGGTGCGGCTGCAGGTGCCGCCGCTGACGGAAATCGCCACCGGCGCCTGTCGGATATCGGCGCCGGTGGCGATGTAGCCTGCGTCACATCTTTTTCTGGGTGTCCGTTGCGGCGCCCTCGACCTTCTCCCCGCCGCGCTGCACATCCTTGCCGAAGCCGCGCATGGTGTTGCAGCCGACGAGCGCTAGACCCAGTGCCAGTACGCCGGCCCATTGAATGACTTGTTTCATGTTTCCTCCTTGTTGGCGCGTTGCTCAGTGAAGCCTGGTAGTCCGGGTGGGGGTCGGAGGAAGCGGCGGCGCGGCCGAGGCGCGTCGCTGCTGCACCCAATGCCACGCGGTCTGCGCGATCCTTGCCGCTGCGCGCATGCGCGCCGGATCGCGCAGCAGCAGCGCTGCCGCGGTCAGCAGGGCGCGAACCGTGCCGCGCTGGCGCGGCTCGGATTCCCGCCGCTGGCGTTCGCTGCGGCGCGCGGCGCGCTTGCGGGCGCCCGTCACGCGCGGCAGCAGCAGGACGACCAGCGCCACGCCGCCGGCGACCCACAACGGATGATCCATCATCCATTGCACGGCGCGCGCGCCCGTGCCGGCGTCGCGTCCCTGTCGCGCTGCATCCCGTCCGTACGACTGGCGCGCCAGCGCAGGGTCCGGCTCGTCGGACAACATGCGCCGGTACACCGCGCGGCTGGCTTCTATCTGCTCCAGCAGCGCGCGGCGCTCGTCTTCCAGCGAAGATTTCATAGGCTTTCCCTGACCAGCGCGGCGTCGCGCCTGATTTCGTCGCGCAGCGTGCCCAGGCCGGCGACCGTGCCGCTGTGGCGCCGCGCCAGCGACACGCCGGCCCACACGCCTGCCGCATACAGTGCGACCACGGCCCACGCGGCCAGCACGCGGTAATCGCTGTCCCAGAAGCTGACGATGATCGCGATGCCGAGAAAGAGCAGCAAGAACAGGGCGCACAGTGCCGCCGCTGCGTAGCCGGCGACCTGCGTGCCGATCTCGCGTCCCTGCATCTTCATCTCGATGCGCAACAGCGCCATGTAGTCGCCGAGCCGGTCGAGCGCGATCATGGACAGCTGTTTCGATTTTTTCAGGGTCTCGAACACGCGAAAACTCCCTAGTCGTTTCAGCCGCGCCGCATCATCGCGCCGAGCAGCAGGCCGACGCCGGCCGCGATCGCGACCGACTGCAGCGGCTTGTCGCGCACGTAGTCCGCCGTGATCTCGCGTCCCTGGCTGAACTGGCGACCTGCCTGGTCGGCGATGCCGCGCGCCGCGTAGCGCATGGACGAGAATCGCGCGAGTATGCGGTCGCGCGCCTCGCGCAACTCGTTCTCGTTCAGCGTCGACGCGTGCGACATCAGCGCGTCGAGGTCGCTCTTCAGGTTGGACAAGTCATCGCGCATGCGGGTGGCCTTGCCGCCGAGGCTGCCGGCGGCGGCCGTCGTGGTGCTGGTGTCCCTGTCCTTGTGCAGGCCCGTGGTGTCGCTGCCGCTCGAGGGGTAGTTCGTTTCCATCGTCGTCTTCTCCTGTGTCGCGATTGAGGATGCGCAAGGGCGCCGCAAGCCGGCGGGCGGTGCCATCGGTAGTGGATAGGCAGGCCGGGCGCGAACAAGTTCATGCATTTGATCCATATCGGTCAGGTCGTCCGGCGCGTGGCCTTTGCGTAAATCGATGTCGTGCCGACGCGAACGGCGCGAAGATCGCGGAACCTTGCCGGACGGATCGTGCATGGAATCGGCCGTGCTAAGATCTGCCGGCCTGATGGTTCAAATCTGAACGAACAATAAAGGAGACCGAATTGAAGCTCAGGATGCACGCAGTTGTCGTCACGCTCGCCTGCGCCGCCGCAACGGCAGCCCATGCGCAGATCTCGAATGACACGATCAAGATAGGTTTTATCACCGACATGTCCGGTCTGTACGCCGACGTCGACGGTCCGGCCGGCGCCGACGCGATCAAGATGGCGATCGCGGACTTCGGCGGCACGCTCAACGGCAAGAAGATCGAGTTCGTGTCCGCCGACCACCAGAACAAGGCCGACATCGCCGCCTCGCGCGCGCGCGAATGGTTCGACCAGCAAGGCGTGGACATGCTCATCGGCGGCACCAATTCGGCGACCAACCTCGCGATGGCGAAAGTGGCCGCGGAAAAGAAGAAGCCCTTCATCGCCATCGGCGCCGGCAGCTCGCGGCTGACCAACGAGGAGTGCACGCCGTACACCATTCATTACGCATACGACACCGCATCGATGGCGCGCGGCACCGCCGCGGCGCTGACGAAGCAGGGCAGCAAGGACTGGTTCTTCCTGACCGCCGACTATGTGTTCGGTGTGTCGCTGGAGGGCGATGCGTCGCAGGTCGTGAAGGCCAATGGCGGCCGCGTGCTCGGCTCGGTGCGGCATCCGCTGTCGGCCTCCGATTTCTCGTCCTTCCTGCTGCAGGCGCAGGCGTCGAAGGCGCAGGTGCTGGGGCTGGCGAACGCCGGCGGCGATACCGTGAACTCGATCAAGGCCGCCGCCGAATTCGGCATCAACAAGAAAATGAAGCTGGCCGGCCTGCTGATGTTCGTCAATGACGTGCATGCGATCGGCCTGCCGACCGCGCAGGGCATGTACCTGACCGACGGCTGGTACTGGGACACGAACGACGAGACGCGCGCATGGGCGAAAAAATTCATGGCGCGCAACAAGAAGGCGCCGTCCATGCTGCACGCTGCCGATTACTCGGCGGCGATGTTCTACCTGAACGCGGTAAAGGCGGCCGGCAGCGATGACGGCGACAAGGTGATGGCGAAGATGAAGTCCACCCGGGTCAATGACATGTTCGCGAAGAATGGCGAGGTGCGACCCGACGGGCGCATGGTGCATGACATGACGCTGATGCAGGTGAAGTCGCCGGCCGAGTCGAAGTATGCGTGGGATTACTACAAGGTGGTGCAGGTGATCCCCGGCGACCAGGCGTTCATGACCAAGGCCGAATCAAAGTGCCCGCTCTGGAAATAGCCAAGGCCGGGCAAGACCAGCGGCGCGCGATGGCGCGCCGTTTTTTTTGCTGAAGCTGCCGGGACGGAGAGGCCAGAACGGAGAATAGTTTCCCTGAGGGAACTTTGATATTCCCCGGCTCTCTTGCATAATGGAAATACCATCAACTCCTACCGATTCCTGCGGGCGGGACGCCGGCAACGGGCCGACTCCCCGCTGGATCTCCGAACCGCATGCAGACATGGCTGCGTCAGTCAGAGCAAGCAGTGCGCCGGGCCAACCTGAAGACAGGGCTGGCCTGGGGTGCCAGCGGCGCCTTGCTGGTCGCGCTGGTCTGGGGCGCCACCTTGCTGAAAATCGAGTTTGACGAACAGCAGCTGATCGACAAGCTGAGGATAGACACCGAGCACCGCGCACGCACGCACGCCGAGCAGATGCTGCGCTCGGTGTCGCAGGTCGACCAGTTGTCGCTGGCGATCAAATACCAGTGGGAGCACCACCAGACACCGACGGACCTCGAGGAGCAGTTCCGCAGCGGGGTGTATCGCGAATCGCTGTACCCGGTGGCGCTTGATGCGAATGGTCATGCGCTGACCAGCACCCGCAACCTGGCCCGCGGCACCTTCATGGGCGATCTCGAATTCTTTCGCCGCACGCGCGATACGGCCGATGGGCGCCTGTTGATCGCGCCGCCGACCGAGGGACGCGGCGGCTTTTCCGGCAAGCAGATCATCCGGTTCACGCGCCGGGTCAACAAGCCGGACGGATCGTTTGCCGGGCTGGTGCTGATCGCGGTCGAGTCCGGCTACCTGGTGTCTTTCCCGGATCTCGTGCACCTGCCCGCGGGCGACTTCGTGTCGGCGCGCTTCGCCGACGGCGGCCAGATCGTGACCCGGGGCGGCGGCGACGGCCGCGGTTCGTATTACAGCGTGCCCGCGAGTTTCGACGGCGCCGTGGGTTCGCGATTGGAGAACGCGGAGCATTTCGTCGATCGCCAGGCAAGGATGGTCAGCTGGAAACGCATCGACGGCTACCCGCTGTTGCTGGTCGAGGCCTCGAGCGTGGCCAATGCGCTGGCGCCGTATGAATCGACCCGCTCCACCTACGAGATCATTGCCGTGATGGCCAGCGGCTTGCTGCTGCTGGCCGCGCTGTCGGGCGCCGGCATGCAGATCCGCAACGCCCGCCAGCGCCGGCACGAGGCGCAGGTGCAGGCGACCTTCCGCCTTGCCGTCGACGCCGCGCGCGAGGCTTTCTA
>JACCDH010746698.1_pt1 | contig 14910 bp, 30 predicted proteins | sample 7442481 | NCBI WGS metagenome assembly JACCDH01 (sample SAMN15323433, study PRJNA562643) | freshwater metagenome | isolation source: river surface water | place: USA:Blue River Watershed | collected 2017-08-15
AACCACAAAGAAGATGGCGTGGAATGTTATGGTAACGGAACTCTTATGGTTTTTAAGAGGTGATACTAACATCAAATTCCTATTAGATTATGATTGCCACATTTGGGATGGTGATGCATATAAGAATTATAGTAAAACAATTGATAATGTAATTGATGGTTACAAAAGTGGTGATATTATGGGGATACAACCTCATATTGAAAAATGGTTTAGCAACTCCGATGAACTTACTCCACTAACAAAAGAAGAATTTATCAAAAATATTAAAACCGATAAAGAGTTTGCTGTGCGATGGGGTGAGTTAGGACCAATTTATGGTAAGCAATGGAGACGGTGGCAAGGCTGGATGGATATGGGTGGTAATGAGAAAGGTTCATTGTGGTATGACCAAATACTAACTTTAATTCACGACCTTAAAACAAATCCCGATAGTAGAAGACTAATGGTATCAGCTTGGAATGTAGCAGAGTTAGACCAAATGGTGTTACCGCCTTGCCACTATGGATTCCAAGTTTATACGAGAGAAGAAAATGGACAACGATATATTTCTTTAATGTGGAATCAGAGAAGTGTAGATACATTTTTAGGGTTACCATTTAACATTGCTTCTTATGCATTATTATTGGAGATTATTGCAAAAGAAGTTAATATGATACCTGATGAATTGATTGGTAATTTGGGAGATGTACATTTGTACAAAAATCACATTGAGCAAGCAAAAGAGCAAATTGAAAGAATACCATACGATTTACCAACAATCCAAATTACCGATAGAAATTGGTATCAGCATGAAAAAGTAAAAGAACATTTAGGACCAAAAACATTCAAAGATAAAATATTATCTTATAGACCTGATTGTTTTGAACTAATTGGTTACGAATCACATCCAACTATTAAAGCACCTTTAAGTAATTAAATTATGGTACACTATTTAGAAAATGTAATCCCATTGGAGGATTGTGAAAAAATAACACAATTGGTTATGGATTTTATGTGTAATACACCACATAGAGTTGAATACAGCGCATATGGGGCACCAAATTCGGTAGGGGTTGGAACTGATGCGATACCGGAATGTAATATTTGGTTGTATGAATTAAAATCAAAAATGGAAGAATTGGTTGGTTTTAAATTAGATACAGTAAACACATATTGTAGAGAATACAGCAATGGTTCAAGTTTAGATAAACACACAGATAGAAATGATATTGGTGTTACATTAAGTGTGTGTATAGAAAATCCATCAAATATAGAATGGCCAATTTGTTCAAAAGATTACGATGGTTCTACTATATGTAAGGACATTAAAGTTGGAGATGGATTATTGATATATAATGCAAATGAATTGGAACATTGGAGAGATGAATTGGTATGTGGAGGTGATGATTATGTTTTTATGATGTTCCTACATTGGAGTAAGCAAAAAACCGATGAGTAGCGATATTTATACCTTTAATACACAAGCCAAATGATACTAATAATATCACCAAACGAATTAGAAGAAGAGTTTAGAGATAGTTGGAAAGCTGGTAGAGTTGTACATCCAAATATAGATTTTGCAACAAACGCAATTCATGCTACATTTGAAGGTAAAGATGTAATAATATATAAGTTTAGTAGCTACGGATATGTAGTATCAAATCAAAAAGGAACACATACAATATCAGCAGGTGATGCCGGTATTATGATTCAGTTTACAAATAAATAATATGTACCCACAATCAGTACAAGAAGCAACGGATAAGTACCTAATGGTAGCAGATAAACTGTTTGGTATGAAATTAAAGGGAGAACTCCTAACTGATGCAAATGATTTTATCAATGATTACTTTTTTCAAAAGTTTTTAAAAGGTGATGAAGTCGCATTGGAAGATAGAAATGAAATAAAATACTTACATTCATATATAGTATCTAGAATGGTAGTATATGAATTGACAGAGAAAGGATTTATGGGAATGTATAAAGAGGATGATACAAAGCCAGGTCAAGAGATACTCTATTTAACAGAATCAGGAAAACAATACTTAAACGAATATTTTAATGAAGATGAATATGATGAACACACAAACATGGAAGAATTGGTTGAATACATTAGCGGTAGTTCTTTTAGTAGCTAGTGGATTAGTAGCACAAGATTTAGTAACTATTAAACACCAAAACTATACAACTACATTTAGTAAATCAAAAAGATACCCAGTATTAGTACAATGGGAAACAACAAAAGCAATGGTAGGTTGTCCAACTCCATTAAAGAGAAAAGATAATTTTAAACCAGACCCACAATTACCTGTTGAGACTAATATAGCAGCTGATTATGTAAAAAGTGGATATGATAGAGGGCATGTAATGCCAGCAGCTGATAATCTTTGCCAAACTCCGGCAGTACAAGATGAGTGTTTCTATTTCTCAAATATGGTAGCACAAACTCATAGATTGAATGCGGGAGATTGGAAATCATTAGAAACCGCAACAAGAGATTGGGCATTGGTAAACGATGTGGTAAGAGTATGGAGTGGTTCGGTTGGAGAACAAAAGAAGATTGGTAGTGTTTCAGTTCCTACACAATGTTGGAAAGTAGTACACATTCCATCAGCAAACAAATGGTTAGCATATCTATTCAACAACGATGTATCTAACCCAGATGGTTTCCAAAACAATCAAGTAGATATTTCAGTTATACAAAAACTAACGGGTTACACCTTTAAGTAGCGCCGGAGGGGGCGGGGGGAGAAAAGGTGTCGAACCTAAAAATTTTTGATAGTGCGCCTTCATCCCCAATCCCCAATAAAAATATAAATAATATTTGGATTATTGAGAATAAATTCGTATATTTGTTCTTATAAAAATTAGTTATGAAAAAATCTCTTATTAACCTTGCCTATGGGGCATTTTTGGGTGGTTCGTTAGCACTCTTTGCTAACCTACATTGGAACGATTGGCAATTCTATGCAATCGTTATTCCTACAATCTTATTAGCAGAAATGAAAGTTTATCATACAAACGATGGGAAAGATGAGTAAAAGAGATAATACTTTGATATGGGTTATAGCAGCTTTGATGTTATGTATAACCATTCAATTGATTGGAACAATGCGTTTGAAGTACGAAATCAAACAATTGGAGGGGCAAATCCTACAACTTAAAAAGAGTAATGAAGTTCACAAATAAAATCTTACGATTTCTTTTTGGTATAGAGTTATGTACAATCTACGACAACTATACTGGGAACATTGTTGGGTATGGAATTAGAAAACATTTAAAATGAAGGTAGCACTTATAACATTGATGTGTGGGATTCTAATGAGTTTTACATCATCGGAAGAAAAAATCCTTTTTGTTGGGGATTCTCTAACTGCGTATAGAGGTGGGTGGCAACATCAATTGGCGAGGTTGAGACATGCTGAATACGATAACATCTCAAAAGGTGGGAAGAGAACAAAGTGGATGTTAAAGGAATTGAAGAAACAACTATCGGAAACAAATGAGTACGATGAGGTGATTATCTATGGCGGTATCAACGACTCATTCTCTTATGTAAGTGAGGATGAAACAATACAAAACATTCAGGAGATGGTTTATCTTGTAAAATCGGTGAGAGCAGTACCGATTGTGATTGTTGGGTATAACCCACAAAAAGTAAATGTAAAAACTATGTATTCCAACGAAGTTGAGACTCGTTGCCGTAATAGATACATCAAATTGCAAAAGAGAATACAAACTGAATTAAAACAATGTGTGGTGATTCCTATGAACAATACAATTGATAGAGATGATTCGGATGACGGTATCCATTTGAAAGGTAGTGGTCATCAAAAGTTTGCTAAATTTGTATTTGATAACCTATGAAAAAGTGGATATGTAAAATTTTAGGACACCGTTATCAAACGAACTTTGGGTGGATGCCATCTAAAACTCGTTGTTTGAGATGTGGAATGAAATGGAAAGCAATTGTTAATCCAGATTATAATGGTAATCCTATACAAACGGATATGCATATTTGGGTAGAAGATAAATAAATAAAAAAGTTATGACATCAAAAGAATTTGTAGTTTGGATGCAAGGGTTTGTAACTGCTTGCAATGATTATTCACCCACGCCAAAGCAGTGGGATATTATGAAGGATGAGTTAGCAAAGGTTAAGGATGAATCAACACCATCCTACATTGGGTTTACACCTAATACCGGTGGAACAATACAAACACTACCATTTATCCAACCAGCTCCATCGGACCCGTTGAATCCATATAAGATAACTTCTGGTACAACTGGTCAAAGTGGTGTAATACTTACAACAACACCTAATAGTAGTGGAACTGTTACATATAATCCATCTACAACTACATTGTGGAATCCAAGTGGTTCTGTATGGAGTTACACATCCACATTACCACAACAACAAAATGCAGAAATACTAACAGGACCTATTGGAAAAAATGGACCTGATGATTCCACATTAGATGAACAACAACATCCAAAGGTAGAAAGTAATCAGTTAGAATTAGATTTTGAACCAAAATAGATATGATATATAATAGTAATAGTACAAACCCTACAAAAATTACTGGAGAGCAATATGGTACAAAAGTATCAGTTGAGATAGACCATAGTGATACTGATATTGATGAATTGTTTGATGCATTTGAAACAATTATTGTAGGTTTGGGATACCATCAATCATCTTGGAAACAATGGATTTTGGATAGAGCGGATGAATACAGAGAAGAAGAAAATGAAATTTCGGATTCGTTGAGTGGATTTAGTGATGATGAATTAGGAGAAGCGATTGCAGAATTTAACCATTTAGAAAGTTTAGACGATTAAGATATGAGCGGATTGAGATTACCAAAGGATAGAACCTTACACTTTACCAAACAGGTTGACCAAGTTTCAATCGCTGAACTGACCCGTTCTATTGTAGAGATTGTAGAGGATGATGAATATTTAACAGGTCTATACAAATTGCATGGATTGGATTACCAACCTTTACCAATTAAGATATATATAGATAGTTATGGTGGAGCCGTCTATCAATGTATGGGATTGATTGGTATTATGGAGCGTTCAACGACTCCAATACATACGATTGTTACGGGTGTTGCTATGAGTTGTGGGTTTTTGATTACAATTGCTGGTCACAAACGATTCTGCTACCCAACATCAACTCTATTGTATCACCAAATATCATCCGTTAAAGCTGGTACTTTGAAGGATATTGAGGATGATGTGATTGAGATGAAACGATTACAGAAGTGGGTAGATGATTTAACTATCCGTAAGACTGGAATTAAGAAAGCAAGGTTGAAAGAAGTATATAAAGAAAAGATTGATTGGTATATCCCAGCAGAAGAAGCATTGGAGTTGGGAGTAATTGATGATATATTATAATGGATAAGATAATTTTAGTTCACTACATCAATATAGATGGTGTACCCCAACATAATTTGGGAGAAATGATGGAGCTAGTAAAGGAATCATTAGCAAAAGATGCTGATATTATTTCCTATATAGTTCCAGTCAAAGATGAACCAACTCGTATTGAGTGTGTGAATCCAAAGTTATTAAAAGAGAATGATGATGCTTGGGATAACGTGAAGAGAATATTGGATAGAAACCAAAAAGCAGTTGATAAATTCATAAAAGATGGAATGTAAATTAGACCCAAAGTGTGAAGTACAATGTGATGATTGTAAATCATTCTACCAAAGAATGCATGAAAAAATCCATGCTGTAAACGAGGATGATATTCACGATATTTCATTGTTTGATTGGACGGGATATATGATGAATTGGGCTAATGATGAAAAAGAAGAAGAATGATGGAAGAAGAAGAAAAAGTAAAATGGGATGGCTTTGATGGAGCAATCATAGGAAATTGCTATGATAGTGGTAGATACATCTATGATACGGATTCGATGATTACCATTTTAATGACTAGGGATGGTATGACATATCAAGACGCATCGGAGTATTTAGAATATAATGTATTTAATAATCATATTACAAATACTCACGGTAAGTATATAACACCTATACATTTGGTAAAGGAATATAATATAGATTAGTATGGCAGAAGAAAGATTTTTTGCTAATTGGGGTGAAGAGGGTGAGGATAAGTGGGAAGATGTAGATGAACCCAAAGAGGAAAAACTTACACCGGAAGAGCGTATTGAAAGAATAAAAGATACGATGGTGAAGAAAAAGTGGTCTACGGGAGCATATCCACGTGGCGCTGGCTTCCGTCCTATATTAGAATCCGATATTAGAGATGCCCAATCCAAATCTAAATCCGCATTTGAAGCAGCTAGAACTTTGGGTGTATCATATAATACCTATAAGAAATGGGCTAAAACCTATGGTATATTTGAGAACTTATTGAATCCAGCGGGTATTGGTATTGTTCGTGCTAACCAAGTTCACAATGGTGAGAACGCATTGGATAAGATATTGAGAGGTGAAGGTAAGCCGGATTATCCAATTGCAAGATTGAAACGGAGATTGATTACATCTGGTTACTTTGCAGAAGAGTGTACTTGTTGTGGATTTGATGAGAAACGGGCAACTGATAATAAAGTTCCATTACTACTTGATTTTTTAGATAACGATTGGCAAAACCATAAGTTAGAAAACCTACGATTCCTATGTTACAATTGCTTCTTTTTATTGGTAGGTAAACGAAGAATACCAAAGAGAGGAACTATTATTACACAGGGTGTTGAAGATGATGGTGATGAAGATGAAGCAACAGAAGATGAAACTACAACAATAGAATAAGTTATGGTAATTAGATATAATCATGTATTTACATCGGATGAGTATAGAAAACTGATTGAACTTATTAAGGAATTTAAGTGGATATATGGTGGTACAAGTACAACCGATTCAGAAGCTAGTAAATTTTGGTATTCGGAATTGATTGATAATTCATACTTTACTGATTTCTTTTTCAATAGAATCAAAGAAATAACTGGTAAAAATTACATACTCAAAAGAGCATATGCAAATGGACAGACTTGGGGACAAGATGGAGATTGGCATAGAGATTCGGGTGAACCGAATGGATATACATTCTTATATTACTCAAACTATTCAGATGATGTATCTTTGATTGGTGAAACTTACTTTGATGTCAATGATGAACAATTAGCAGTATCACCAATACCAAATAGTGCAGTATTATTCTCACACGATTTACTACACAAAGGAATGGCTCCAAAGAGAAGATTTAACGATATGAGAGTTACAATAGCATTCAAATTAGAAGAAATTCAAACTACTTAAAAAAAACTTAAAAAGTTTTTGGATATATGGAAACTTATTCGTATATTTGTATCACTTTAAAATTAAAAGAAAATAGTTATGAGTTTAGTAGGAAAACAATTCCCAAACATCACAAAAAAAGCAATTGATGAAATGGGTGATACATTTGAGTTAAATGTATTAGATGAAGCAGTAGAAGGTAAGCAAAAGGTATTACTATTTTGGTATCCAAAAGATTTTACATTTGTTTGTCCAACTGAAATCCATGCATTTCAATCAAAGTTGGATGAGTTTAAGAAACGCAATTGTAAAGTTATTGGTGCAAGTTGTGATACAAACGAAGTTCATTTTGCTTGGTTGACAACTCCAAAGGATAATGGTGGAATAGAAGGTGTAACATTCCCTTTAATATCAGATACAAACCGTCAATTATCTGCTACATTAGAAATCTTAAATGATATTGATGATGATTTTGTATCGTATAGAGCAACATATCTAATTGATGAACAGGGTGTAATCTTCCATGAATCAGTAAATGATATGCCAATTGGTAGAAATGTAGATGAATACCTACGATTATTAGATGCTAAAATTCACAATGAAAAGCATGGTGAAGTTTGCCCGGCGAATTGGGAAGAAGGTAAAGAAGCAATGAGTGCAACAAAGGATGGTGTAGCTAATTATTTATCAAAGAACTAATATGATTGAATTAGGAATGGATAACTTATTGGAATATGTTGCCAATAATAATAAAGTAATCGTTCAGTTTGGTGCTGGATGGTGTGGTAATTGTAAGATTACTAAACCAAAGTTCAAACGATTATCAACTGAAAATGAGGATGTTACATTTATCTATGTGGATGCTGAAAAGTTTCCAGAGAGTAGAGGATTAGCAAGTGTAACAAATCTACCAACATTTGCATCATTTTTAAATGGTCAGTTGATTAAAGAAACGCAGGGTAATAAAGAAGAAACCATAAAGGAAGCACTAAATGCGATTACCGGTAATTAAACACATCGTAGAACAAACATACGATGAGGATTTTTTAGAAGAAACTTTAGTAGTTCTTGAATCTCTAATTGAAGCTAGGGGTATAAGGGATGAAGAGTTAGATGTAATTGGTGAACTTATATCCAACATAGAAGGTGCGAAAGCAGTAAAAATGGATATTAAGAGCGGAACTACACAAAAAGATGCCCTAAATAACTTTATGAAACGAGTTATGGGTTCAATAAATAAGTAAATAAACAATTAAATAATAAATCTATGTCAAAGTATTTTCAAGTTGCAGTAGAGTTACACACAGACAATGGTAAAGGTGGAACTAAAAAAGTGAGAGAACAATATTTGGTGGATGCTCAATCCGTTACGGAAGCAGAAGCAAGAGTTGTTAAAGAGTTCGAAGCATCTAACATTCAGTTAGAGTACGAAATCAAAGGAGCATCCCAATCAAAAATCGTAGAGGTATTTGAATAATGGAAAAGGAAACTAAAGAAGAACGCAGGGTTATTTTTAATAGAGTTCCACCTGGAGATAGATGGAAAGCTGCTAAAGAGGGCAATGGTCTGACAATAGGTGCTGGACAAACTTATGGTTCTCTTACAGATGCTTTGGAAGCGTGGTTTCAATCGTATGGTAGCACTCAATTCTATATTGATGCGAGGAAAGGAACTATTGAAATAGTTTCAACAATTGAAGTGGAAGTACCACAGAAAAGATTTTCGTTATACGGCGAAGATTGATATTTATATAGTAACCAAACAAATAAAAATAAATGAATACAATTCTAATCATTCTCGCAATCCTTGCTATTGCAGGTGGAGCGGTCTATTTTTTCACAAAGAGTGGAAAAATTAAGGACACGGATGGGGATTTAATCCCAGATGTAATAGAGGATTCTGTTGCAGAAGTAAGTAAGACTTTTACCGAAACAAAGGCAAAAGTAGAAAAAGTAAAGGAGCAAGTAGAAGATGTTACTAAAGCAGTTAAGAAAGTAGCTAAAGAAATTAGTGAAGTAGCTGATGTGGTACAGGGTAACGAAGTTCCTGCAAAGAAAAAAAGACGTTATTATAAACCAAAAACTAAAACAAATAAACAGTAAATTATGAAGCAATTAGCATTCTTATTCGTGGCAACAATGGTTGCATTATCAGTAGTATCTTGTGGTGGTTCTAAATCAGAATCAGCAGCAGATTCAGTAGCAGTAGATACAGTAGTAGTGGATTCAGTAGCATCTGATTCAGCAGCAGTAGATACGGCAGTAGCTAAATAAGCAACTAACTACTATGTAAGGAGACCTCCCAATTGGGAGGTTTTTTTATGTCCAAAAATATATTTTAGAAAAGGCTTGACATTTTGCTACCTTTTGCGTATCTTTATAGGGTAATGAGAGTTAGATATAAAATAATTTCAAAATTGGGTAAAATAACATCAAAAGTGGGTAAAATACCATTAGACATTCTCAATTATTTTCACTATATTTGTATATACATTAAAAGATAGATACTATGTTAAACAACTTCTTCAAAGGTAAAACATCTACCAAATCAGCCACTTCCTTTTGGGCCAATGATTATGATTTGGATTATGCTTGGGATGATTTAGATGTAGATGTTCCTACAAGAACCGCTACTGAAACTTCTACTCTACACTATCTAAAGTTAAACGCTCACCGCAGAGCGATTTCTAACTTTGTTAATATCCTTACTAATAAAAACATCCCCGTTCGTTTTACCATCAAAGGTGATTCTTATACGGATGGTAAATCGGTTACTATCTCTTCTGATTTGAAGCCTGATAAGTTTGATTCTACTGTTGGTTTGGCGTTGCACGAAGCATCTCACATTGTTCTTACTGATTTTGAAACCTTTGTTAATTACAAAGCTAATCCAACATTGGTTGATAAGTATTTGGATGTTGTTGAGAATGTAGATAAAACTAACCCATCTCACCAAAGTTGGGCTAACCAACGAATTTGGGAGTTAGTTAAGAACTTAACCAATTATGTAGAAGATAAACGAATTGACAACCACGTTTACACTACCTGTCCTGGCTATCGTGATTACTATCGTTCTCTATACGATGTGTATTTCAATGATGCATCAATTGATAAGGGCTTACTTTCAAATGAGTACACTACGGAAACTGTGGATTCTTATTTGTTCCGTATCATTAACATCACTAACCCTAATTCGGACTTATCAAAGTTGCGAGGTTTGGGTAAGATTTCTAAATTGTTAAACTTAAACAACATCAATCGTATCACATCTACCCAACAATCAGTTGAGATTGCGGAGGGTATTGTTGAAATCATCATCCAATCTATCGCTGATGAGATGGAGGACGAAAAGAATGGTAATGGTAAGAGTAATGCTGAAAGTGGACCACAGCAAGAAGGTGAGGGTTCTGGTAAAGGACAAGGTGAGAGTGGTGATGGTGAAGGTGATGAAGACGATTTAGAGGTTGAGTTTGATGATTCGGAAGATGGTGAGAGTGGTTCGGATTCAGGTCCATCCGCTTCCCTTAACCAACCACTTAAAGGTAAGATTAAAGTTAAGCCAACTGATGGAAATGGTTCTGATAAAGGTGCTAAATTAAGTGAAGCTAATAAGAAGAAATTAGAGAAAGCAATTAAGAAACAACAAGATTTCTTAAAAGGTGAAACTAAAAAGAAAGCAATCACTAATAAAGACGATAAAGCATTAGAACAAATTGCTAAATCAGGCACTGAATTGGTAAATGTTGCCGGTGAAACTATCGAAGGTGTTGGTAAAGTTCCTCAAACGCAGGTGGTTGTGGTTAAGAAATTGACCGAAGAGTTGATGAAATCTGAAAACTTCCCATTAGCTAGAACCGATTGGAGAAGCAAAGAATTAAAAGTTGATGAGCAAACTTTACAAAACGGATTATCATTGGGAACTATGTTGGGTAAGAGATTGCAGGTTCGTAGTGAGGAACGTGATACGGTTTACAATCGCCAATTGAATGGACGAATTGACCGCCGATTGGTTTCCGCTTTGGGTTATGATTACCAAAATGTATTCTACACAAAGGAGGTTGATAAATTTAAGAAAGTTATTCTTCACATTTCATTAGATGCATCTGGTTCTATGGCTGGTGACCGATGGAGAAAGGCAATGACCACCGCAATCGCTATTTGTAAAGCAGCTACGATGGTAAACAATTTGGATGTACAACTTTCAGTTCGCTCAACTATTGATGGGGCTGGTTGGAATAACAACAAACCTTATATGGTGATTGCATACGATTCTCGCACCGATAAGTTTACAAAGGTTAAGCAATTGGTAGCAGCATTAGAACCAAATGGTACTACGCCGGAGGGATTGTGTTTTGAAGCAATTATGAAACACTTTGTTGAATCAACAAATGATTTGGAATCTTACTTCTTAAACATCTCCGATGGTGAACCAAACTTTGGTAATGATTCAATCAACTACTCCCGCCAGGTAGCAAGTAAGCACACCGCTGAAATGGTTAAACGAATCAAACAACGTGGTATTGGGGTGTTGAGTTACTTTGTATCAGATTACACACCATACGAAAGTTCAAAGAAGGTATTTTCAGAAATGTATGGTAAGGATGCTAAATTTATTGATGTAAATGGTTTAGTTCCAATCACCAAAACTTTGAACGAATTATTCCTTAAAAAATAATGAAAAAAAGTTCAAAAATATTTGGCAATTCGCTTGACATTTTGCTATCTTTTGCGTATCTTTACTAAACATTGAGAGAGTTACTAATATTAAACATAAAATCTAAATCCAATTCTTATGACAAAGTTAAAAAATTCAGAGTTCGGTTACACTAATGAGATTTACAAATTAGAGAAATTACCTAATGGTAGAATCCAAATGTTGAACACACAAGGTGATGTTACAACCGGCGTTAAATTAAATCAAATCACCCGTTCCAAAGCACTACGAACTAACAAAGCAGTGCGAGGACACATTAACAAAGCAGGTAACAAAACCTACCGATTAGTAGATATGAAAGAATACGAAGCATTGGTTAAACCATTGAACACTACAAAAGCTGAACCAGTTAATGAGATTCCAAAAGACCACAACGCAATTGTGGATTTCATCCAAAATGGTTCGGTAGCATTGAAGCCAAAATCATTGATTATGAGTGAATTGAAATGGAAGTATTTAATCCGTTCAGCAGTTAGAGCTCGTAACATTATGATGACTGGACCTGCTGGTTCTGGTAAGACTCTCGCAGCAAAAGCATTGGTTGAGGCATTAGGACGCCCGTTCCACTACTTCAACTTGGGAGCAACGCAGGACCCGAGAGCAGCATTGATTGGTAACACTCACTTTGATAAAGGTAAGGGTACTTTCTTCTCCGATTCCGCATTCGTTACGGCAATCAAAACTCCTAACGCAGTTATCTTATTAGATGAGTTGAGCCGGGCTCACCCTGAAGCTTGGAATATTTTGATGAGTGTTTTAGACCAGGGCCAACGCTACCTCCGTTTGGATGAGGCAGAAGGTTCACCAATCGTACCGGTTGCAGAAGGAGTTACTTTCATCGCTACGGCTAACATTGGTAATGAATATACATCAACGCGTGTTCTTGACCGGGCTATTATGGACCGATTCACTACGATTGAGGTTGATGTTCTTGATAAAGAGCAGGAGTTAGAATTACTTACGATGTTGTATCCTGGCGTTGATTCTTATGACTTGAACGCTGTGGCTGAAATCGCCGCTCACACTCGTGACCAAATTCGTAACGAAGCCGGTAAGTTATCTACGGCAGTATCTACGCGAGCTAGTGTTGAGTTAGCTGGGTTGTTGTATGATGGTTTCAATTTGGTTGAGGCCGCTGAAATCTCCATCTTCCCATTCTACTCTACGGATGGTGGTATTGATTCAGAACGAACTTACATCAAACAATTGGTTCAAAAGTATCTTCGTGATGAGAGTGGTGATAAACCATTGTTTGAAGAGAAAGTTGAAGAGAATGACGAAGAAAACATCGTTTGGTAATGACTCACTACGGCTGGGTGTGAAAGCATCCAGCCTTTATCTTATACTAATATGAAATATAATCCTGATAACGAATTAACACAAAACGAATTAAATTGTTTAGATGAAGCAGATTTCTTTGAGTATTTAGATTCAAAAGCCAAATATCTAAAACAATTCACTCGTCCTTTGGATACTTATCATACCAAAACATTCGCAGCATTGGCTAATGGTGGTGAGTTATCTACGGAAGAATTGAAAACAGCAAAGGAAATTGGTAAAGTTGGTGATGAGTTTCGTTCAAATGAAATAGCACAGGCGGCTGAAAGATTGGGTGGTGACCCAAAGTATAAAGACCCTCAAATTAAAAATGTAAAAACAAATCGTTCACAATGGTTTGATTAAAACTTAAAATTATGAATCAAGATAAATTAAATTTAGTAGTTGGTATATTGTTTATAGGTTTGACCTCATTGATTATAATGGGAGCACCTTTAATGTATCTATGGAATTGGATAGTACCATCAATTTTTGGATTACGATACATTACATTCTGGGAAGCTATTGGATTGAATATATTAGGACATATCCTATTCAGCCAAACTCTTTCTCCAATTAAATTAGTTTCATTGCTTAAAATCAAATCCGCCGAATAATATGAATGTATCACTAACAATTGAGCAAACCAAATGGTTAATTGATTCCAAAAACTTCAATGAAGCAATGGATTTAGCACAACAAAGTATTACATATTTAGCTAACCATAGTAGAGAGCATGGTGGTGATTATATAGTTCCGGCTTACTTACCTATATTTGGTGAATGGATTATGACATCAAAGGGAAAGCAGAAGCGTGTTCTACGGTATGATAAAAAAGAAACTAAATCCGTAGATTATTGGAAGGAAAGGTTTTGGGAGCTATATTTATCAGCAGAGAAAAAGTATAAAAGACAACAAAATAAACTTAAAAAACAGGAGTTAGTATGAATTTAATGGATAAAGTTATTATCAAAGATGGCGATGAATTTGTAGAGAACATATTCTTTTTAGAAGACCATTCAATTGATTCAAAGTATATATTTGCATCGGAAGCTAATTTAGTATATGATGAGGGCAAAGCGGTAGTATGGAAAGGTTCGGTTGGTACAAGAGCAATTAGACCACTACGAAATGATTTACCATATACTCAAATTGATGATACTACATACGAATTGAATATTGCAGAGTATAAGCATGGTCCAAAAAGTATGGCAGATTTATTTTAGTAAAAGCTTGACATTTTGCTATATTTTGCGTATATTTACTACATAATCAAAAAATAACAGTTATGAGCAAAACAAAAGAGTATTACTTGGAAACATTGGGTATTGATACGGCATCGGTTTATGATGATGTTGAGTATAACAATCCACCTTTGGATTTGTTTTTGGATGAGGAAATTGAATGTAATCTAACGGAGCAAGAAATCTATGAAGCTGAATTGCTTGATGATTATCTGCGAGATGTAAATCGTATCGGATAATTCGTATGGGATACAACAAATATAGATGGTTTACCAAAGGTAGACCCAACAAACCTTTAAGAGAGGATGCTCCTCTATTATTGAAGATACGAAATGGTGACTTTGGTTATTCTTATATGTTTGATGAAGCTAGGGATACT
>JACCDH010226915.1_pt1 | contig 14907 bp, 12 predicted proteins | sample 7442481 | NCBI WGS metagenome assembly JACCDH01 (sample SAMN15323433, study PRJNA562643) | freshwater metagenome | isolation source: river surface water | place: USA:Blue River Watershed | collected 2017-08-15
ATGCCAAACTGGAAGAAACTCATCGTAAGTGGGTCAAGTGCACACTTATACAATCTTAATGTAGCTAGCGCAGTAACTGCTTCTTACTTTGTAGGAGACGGTTCCGGCTTAACTAATGTAAGTTCTACAATATCAGAACAAGCTACAGTATCCGATACATTTACTGATACATTAACTAAAGTAGTTAATCATAACTTCTCTTCAAAAAATTTAGTTATAAGTGTTTATGATGAAGAAGATAATCAGATTATACCAGCTAATGTAAATCTTACAGATTTAAACAACGTTACTATTACATTTAACCAGCCATCTACAGGTACAGTAGTGGTTGCAAAGGGAGGACATATAGTAGGAGGTAATGCTAGAATAGATCAAGTAACAACTGTTACGGATACCTTCACAAACGCTACTTCAAAAGTAGTTACTCATAATTTCGACACAAGAAACGTTTTAGTATCGGTTTACGACAACCAATACAATCAAATTATACCAAAAACGGTAAATGTTGCAAACGTAAACAGCGTTTCTATTGCATTTACTCAACAATCTTCAGGATTCGTAGTAGTAGGTAGAGCTGGACATATTGTTTCTGGTTCTGCAGAAAATGCAAACAACTTAGGAGGGGAAAATCCTGCATATTACTTAAACTATAACAATTTCACAAATATACCCTCTTCTTCTTATAGGCAATCTATAGAAGGAAGTGGACCTTTCACTATTACCCATAACTTATCCGAAGATTTCCCAGTAGTACAGGTATATAGTTCACAAAGAGAACAAATCATACCAGCTAAGATAGTATCTACTTCAAATAACGTAGTAGTATTAGAATTTAGTGCTTATATTTCAGGAAGTGTAGTAGTAAATAAGTAGATATTTATTAACAACGTAGTAAAAAGACTGTAAAAGAAGAATAACATGAGAATTGACAACCCAATAGGTAGTAACGCCGCACTGACAGGATCCTTTAGTGGGTCTTTTTATGGAAACGGTAGCGGTTTAACAGGCGTAGCAGCTACTAGCGTAGCGTATGCTAACGTATTAAACAAACCGACCTTAATATCAGGATCTGCACAAATTGCATCCCAAATATCAGGATCATTTACAGCAGTTTCTGCATCGATCGCTACTAGATTTGATAATTTAGGAAGTGGCTTTGCTACTGATAGTGAATTAGCTAACGTTTCTTCTTCTTTAGCAGGAGATATTACAAATATATACAATACTTACGCTACTGATAGTGAATTAAGTTCTGTTTCTTCTTCTATTGCTGTAAATATTGCAGATATAAAAAGCGGCTACGCTACAAACGCACAAATATCTAGTATATCTTCTTCTTTAGCAGGTGAAGTTAACAATATATACAACACTTATGCTACAGATAACGAACTAGCTATAGTATCAGCATCTTTAGCGTCAGGTCTTACTAACTTAAACAGTACAATCAGTACTTTAGATAACACGTATGCAACAGACAGTCAGTTAGCAGCTTTATCTTCTTCCTTAATACAGGTTGATACAAATCTTCAATCAGAAATTACTATAGTATCTTCTTCTTTAGCAGGTACTATTTACGGACTTGCTAATCATGTTAGAGGTATTTCCGGTTCTTTTGCTAATAGAATTGATAATATTAACACAGCAATAAACGGGCTAGATAGCGTTTATGCAACTGATGCTGCTTTACTAAGCGTATCTAGTTCTTTTGCAGCAACTACAAGCCTTAACGTACAAATTGCACGTCTAAATTCTGGATCTTTTGCAAATAGAATTAATAGCCTTAGTACTTCTATAAGTAATTTAGATGGAACTTATGCTACAGATAGCCAACTAACAAATGTTTCAAGTTCTTTTGCAGGTAGAGCAACTGCAAGTGAAAGTACATTAAGTAGTGCAGTAAATACAAACACTATACAGAATAATAGATTAGCTGCTCTTGAAGCTGCTACAGGATCTTACCAATCTGGCTTAACATTTAATGATACAGCTGGTCAAGCAGGAGTTAATTTTACAAACTCAAGCGGAACCATTACAGCTACTGTAACAGGTTTAGGTACGACAGACAATGTTACTTTTAATAACGGTACTTTTAACGGAAGTGTGTTTATAGACGGTAACCTTATAGTATCTGGATCTAACACTTCTTTACAGGTTCAAAACTTACAAGTAGCAGATGCTTTTATATACTTAAACAGCGGTAGTAATTCTACTAACCCAGATATGGGTTTTGCAGGTAACTACAACGACGGTACATATCACCACGCAGGTTTCTTTAGAGATGCATCTGATTCAGGTACATTTAAGGTATTTGAAAACTACCAACCAGAACCTGACGCAGATATCTATATTAACACAGCTCACGCTTCTTTTAGATTAGCACCATTTGCAGCTGCTAAAGTTACTGCAACTTCTATAACAGGATCTTTACAGGGTAATGCTTCTACAGCTTCTAAATGGGCTGCAGCTAGAATAATTACTTTAGAAGGTGATTTGACAGGTAGTGTTTCTATAGATGGATCTACAAACGTAACATTAACAGCACAAGTAAAACCTGATTCAGTTGCTTTAGGGACTGATACAACAGGTAATTACGTAGCAAGTTTAGTAGCAGGTACAGGAATTAGCTTAACTAATAATTCAGGAGAAGGAGCTACACCGACAATTACAAACTCTGCTCCTGACCAAACAGTAGTACTAACTGCAGGTTCAAACGTAAGCATTTCAGGAACATATCCTAACTTTACTATTGCTTCTACAGATACAAATACAACTTATACTGCTTCGACAGGTTTATCTTTAACAGGTACAGTCTTTAGTATAGACAGTACAGTTGCTACTTTATCAGGTGCACAGACATTAACAAATAAGACAATTAACGCTTCTCAGTTAGTAGATGCTTCCGTAACTAATGCTAAATTAGCTAACTCTTCTGTAACAGTAACAGCAGGATCAGGTTTAAGTGGAGGAGGAGCAGTTGCTTTAGGAAGTTCAATAACCTTAACAAACGCCGGTGTTACTTCAAACGTAGCTGGTACAGGTATATCAGTATCTGGAGGAACTGGAGCAGTAACAATTACAAACTCAGATAGAGGTTCTTCTCAAAATATATTTAAAAACGTTGCAGTATCAGGTCAATCTACAGTAGTAGCAGACAGTAATGATGACACTTTAACTTTAGCAGCAGGAAGTAACGTAACAATTACAACAAATGCTTCTACAGATACTATTACAATCTCTTCTACAGATACAAACACTACATATACTGCAGGAGCTGGTTTAACATTATCAGGAACAGAATTTAGCCACACAGATACTTCTAGTGTTTCTAACTTATCAACAAGCTCTAGACGATATGTAACAGCTTTAACATTTGATACTTACGGACACGTAACAGGATATGAAACTGCAACAGAAACTGAAGTAGATACAAATACTACATACTCTGCAGGAACAGGTATAACTTTATCTGGAACTACATTTAGCAATGCCGGTGTAACTTCAATCACAGCAGGTACAGGTATAAGCATTAACCAGGGTACCGGAGGTGTGACAATTACAAACACTATTAGTAACACCAACCAGTTAACAAACGGTGCAGGATACCAAACAACATCAGGTACGGTAGCTAAAGTAGAAAATACAGTATCAGGTACAAATAGTGCAGAACTTGTTAGAGGTAATATGGCTGATAATGATCAGTTTAGAATTCTAGTAGGAGGTTCATCTTCAAATGCAGGCTTTGTTGAAATCGCAACTGCAGATGATGGAACTGAACCAATCTTAGTAAGACAGTATACAGGAGTATTTAGTTCATTACAGAGAACAGCAAACTTACTAGACGGATCTGGTAATACAACCTTCCCAGGAGATGTTACAGCATATTCTTCTGATGAAAGATTAAAAGAGAATGTACAAAATATACCAAACGCATTAAATAAAGTACTATCTTTAAACGGTGTAACTTTTGATTGGAAACAAGAAGCTTTTGATGCAGGATTTAATCCTAAGATTAAAATAGGCGATGCGGGGGTATTAGCACAGCAAGTACAAGCAGTATTACCTCAAGCAGTTAAACCAGCTCCTTTTGACTTAGACACAGACGGAAATTCAATCTCAGGGAAAGACTACTTAACAGTTCAATACGAAAAATTAGCTCCATTATTTATTGAAGCAATAAAAGAGCAGCAAATACAAATTGAATTATTAAAAGCAGAATTAGTAGAATTAAAAAATAAATAAAATGGGTTTACGTTTAAATGTTGATCTAGAGACGAGCGCAGGACCTTCTCAAGAGGTCTATGCTCGAGTAGAAAGCATCAGTTATAATAAATTTACTGCAGCAGTAATGTTTCAAATTACATATTGGGTAGATCAGAATCATGCAATAAAGGCCACCAAGACTTTTTTGGATGAAGAGCAGAGAAATATGGTAGGGTTAATTTACGATAGAGTAATATACTACCCGGCAGATAACTCAAATGAGGTTGAAATTCTCTTACCGCAATACTTAGATGTATTTGCAGCAAAAGAAGAAGAGGTAGATATACCTATATATGAAACTAAGTTAGGTAAAAGAGAAGTACCTTATGTTAGCTTTGATGAGAATGGAGAAGAAGTGACATTATACAGAACTATAACTGAAGAAAAACAAGTTCAGGTAGGAGTTAAAAAAGAAGTAAAAAAAGTAATTGATTACGGTGTATCAAATAGATTAGCAGAATTTACTTACGAAGTTTTAAAAGGTGAATTAGCAAAATGGTTTCCTAAAGATAATATCGAAACAGTAAAATAAGATGTCAAGAAAAACGTACGGTGGGTCAAATATAAATTGGGGGTCTTTTGACGAATGGTCAAACTCAGTTTCTTCGGACAGTAACACTTCCATAGCTACTGCCATGAATAACATGTTCCCGGCGAACTCAGCTCCTTTTAGTGCAAGTGAATTGGCAAATAGTACAATCTTTAAAGGAACAGTACGAGCACAAACAGGAGGAACAGTTGCAATGACCGCACCATATACTGTTAGTGCAACTAGTGGAAATATAGTAGTACAGAACGTTTTCTTAAACGCATACAATATAACAATAGTAGCAACTGCTACATATCCTTGGACATTTTCAGCATGGAGATCAGGAGCAGGAGCAACAGGTGATGTAATTTCAACATCAGCTACATTTACTATTACTAACAGTAGTAATGCAGACTATGCTAACTACTACGCATACTTTACAACCACTCACTTAAATCCTTACGCATAGTAGTTGTTTATATGTAAAAAAGTTCGTAATTTTAATAATTAATTAACTTAGTTTTGAAAGTAATTTGGGTTTTAGAGAATATTAAAGATGATGAGAACGTTTATAGTAAATTAAACACTCTCATGTTAATTGCTTCCATACAATTATGGAAGAAAAACCACCCTACAGACAACTGCGTACTTTACTGTGATAAATTAACCCTACGTTATATAGAGCGTCTCTCTATAGGTCATTTATGGGACAGTATAGAAGAATACGTTCATACGAGAAAGATTGATAGAAACGTATTTTGGGCAGCTAGTAAATTAGCAGTTCTTTCTCAACAATCTGAACCGGTTATACTAATGGATAATGACACCTTAGTATATAAACCAATTACCCACCTTCTAGATAAAGATACAACATACGTATGTAATTTAGAAAAAGGAAGAGGATATTACCCAACTGGCTATGATGAGATAATAAAAAAACTAAGTTACCGTCCTCGATGGAAAACCGATTCTCTCTGTGTAGCATTTTTACATCTACCAGATCCAGAATTTACTAGACTATACGCAAATATGAGTTTAAATATGATGGAGGAGATGACAGCTCTAGGTGCACCAAATCCACAATATTTAATTTTTGCAGAACAGCTACTACTTAGACATCTTTTAGAGATAAAAGAAAAACCACTAAAAGGGTTAATAAAAACATACTGGGATTGTCAAGCATGGGAATGGGCAGATGACCATGAAGATGGTTTATGGACTTATGAAGAATCTCAACAATATTTCAAACATTACGGACCTTTAAAAAACTGGATCATCAGAAACGAAGGAGACCAGAATTATGATAGGGAAATAAAAGAGTTGGAAAATTGCGTAAATATGCCTAACTTAGACCTATCGCATCTAACGGTTATGTAAATGTCAATAGTAGATTTAAAATACATACAAGATAAAATAACTACTAATAACGGAACTCCAATAGAATATAGATGGACTCATGGCGCAACAAATAAACATCTAGGAGACGGATTATTAGTATATAGTATCATACAAATGATGCGAGCAAAAGTATGCGTGTGTATTGGGAGTGGTAGTGGTTTTATCCCTCGCATTATGACACAAGCTAGAATTGATTTACACAACCAGGGTATATTTGAAGGAAATGGAGACTACAATTGGGGTGATATTGGCACTACTTATCTTGTTGACGCTTGTAATGGTATTGGGGGGCCTACTGATTTGGATGATGAAAATTCATTCTTCCGTAAGACGTTTTATCCTCGATTTATCAAATCGACTTCTGTCGATGCCTATTATAACTTCTTTGTTAAACAAGATATTCAAATAGATTTTCTTTTTATAGACGGAGATCATTCTTACGAAGGAGTAAAAACAGATTTCGAATTATACTCCAAACTACTTTCTGATCGAGGTATTATTGCCATCCACGATACAGATAAAGAATACGAAAAAGCACTTATTATTTCTGAAGATGCAAAAAAAGATTACCATTCATTCACAGGACCTTCTAAATTCATAGAAGAATTAGGGCCAGAATGGAGACTCTTTAACTTCTTTAATGAAGGTATTTTAAAAAACAAACCATCTTCTACAGGTCTAACACTAATACAACATGCTTAATTTAGTAACAGTCGTAGGACGAAACACTCATATTCTACCCCATATGCTAAAGCATTATGAAGGAAAGGTAGATAAGATGTATGTGGCTGTTTATCGTCAAGATGAAAATGATGGAATACTAGATGAAGTTTTAGAATTAGGTATTAAGCCTTATATCATAATCACAGATCAGAAGTACAATTGGGAGAGAGTAACTGGGCTTTATAATTTTATAAAACAAACAAAACCTAACGACTGGTGGATAGTTGCTGATGATGATGAACTCCAAGTTTACCCATATGAGATTTCAGAAATAATTAAAGAATGTGAAAAGCGAAATTACGATTTCGTAACAGGAGGTTTTTTAGATAGAATAGGTCCTGATGGAATATTTCCGGAAGTAAATAGAGATACCGACATCCACGCAGCATTTCCATATGCAGGATTTTTTAGATACCCAATGTCACATGCTTGTCCAAATAAGGTAACACTTATGAAGGGGTATCAAGATGTAACCTATGGACAGCATTATGCTAGCTTTAAAGATGGGTCTAATAGTTGGGGAAAATCACACCCAAAAAGATTCCCAATAGAGGAAGTATTTACACAAGTGCATCATTTTAAATGGGATTCTACCTGTATAGAAAGAATCAAAGAGGTAGCTAATTTAGACCAACCCTGGGCTTACTCTCACGAATACTGGGTAATGTATGACGCAATTCGAGTTTTCGGATGGAAAATTGATATATGTAATCCTGTATTTAAAGTTGAGAAATTGAATAATTTTTCGTATATTGATTATATGGATTATACTAAATGGAATTTATTAAGAGATAAAATTGTTACAATATGAGTAAGATAGTAAAACAAGATGAATTAGACCTAATTGCTTTAGAAGAAAGAAAAGTTAGAGCATTAGAGAAAATTGCAGCATCGATGGATGCATTAACTATTTGGTTTGAAGAAATCGATAAAGATGATTGGAGTCAACGTGTCCAATTCTATTTAACAGAATTTCATAATTTTGCTAAACCGAAAGATCCAACAATAGATGGATAAACTAGGTATCATAGTACCTTATAGAAATAGACCTCAGCAACTTTTTGAATTCAAATTAAAAATTTCTGACTACCTTTTATCAAGTAATATTAAATACGAATTAATTATCGTAGAACAAGATGACGATAAAAGTTTTAATAGAGGAAAGTTATTAAATATAGGATTTCAAAAAGCTAAAAGACTGGAGTGTACCTACGTGTGTTTTCATGACGTAGATATGCATCCGATAAAAGTAGACTATAGCCCAGTAGACAAACCAACTCAATTAGCTAATAGATTCGTATACGAAGAAGGCGTTCAAAGATCTGTATCAGATGATTACTTTGGAGGCGTAACTTTATTTCCTGTATCCCAATTTGAAGATATTAACGGATATTCAAATGAATACTGGGGATGGGGATTTGAGGATAACGACTTACTTGCTAGATGTAGAGAAAAAGGAATACCTCTTGCTACTAGGTTTTATAGACAAAATGGAGTTAATGGAATAGGATTAGATTTTAATGGAGAATCTTCTTTTGTTAGATTACCAAATGTCTGCAATTTCAGAAAACCTCTAACCATCTATACTACCTTTAAGCCTTATAGAGTTAAACCAAACCCGGTAGAAATTGCCGATGAATTAGCAATATATTCAATACCAGGGCAAGATCTAAACCTATCTTATAATTCTTTCAATACTTACAAGTTTGAAACTTTTGATAAGAATGCAGAACCGCATTCTATACATTCAAAAAACTTACCACCGTTAATTAGTAAAAGTATAGTAACGATAAATCCTAAGACTAAAAAAATAGAATTTTATCTTAATGGTGAGAAGATTGGTACAAAAGGAATAAAAGATACATTACACCCTTATTGGGAGCAAAAATACATGTATCTAGGAGTAGGTGATCCTTTACGAGAAAGAATGCAGAAATACTTTTACGGGTATATAACAGAGTTTGCAGTATTCAGTAGAGAGTTAAGCGCAGAAGAAATCAAAAGCCTTAATAATAATTCTAGATATAGCTTAACACAAGAATTCGATAGATATAGTCCTGGAAATGAACTCGAAGTTTATTACGATGGACGTCATACTATAGGAAATACTTTAGTAGACTTAAGTAGAAATAATAGAGATGGTCAAATGATTAACTGCGGGTTAGTTGAAACATATCAACCACAGGAATATACCCAGCTAGTACCTACAAGACGCTACAGCACCTTTAATGTATTAAAACATAAAGAGAATGGATACAAAGACGGATACTGGGTTAACTGGGCAAGCCGAGAAAACCAGTTAAGGTATTTTGAAAAAATTAAAGAAGGAATAACTCTTGAAAACGATGGTCTCAATACTTTACGGTACTTAGTAAAAAACCTTTCAAGCGATAAAAAAAAGCATTATCATCATATAGTAGTTACGTTATGACAAAGCATAAATTAGGCGTTTGCGTTCCTTATCGAAATAGAGAAATACACTTACATGAGTTTATACCTAAAGTAGGAAAATACTTAAAAGAACAGGGTATAGATTTTCAGATGTATTTTTGTCATCAAGTAGATGATAAATTATTCAATAGAGGAGCTACAAAAAATATTGCAGCCAAGCATGCATTTGAGGATGGTTGTGATTATATAGTTTGGCATGATATTGATATGATCCCAGAAGAGGATTGTGACTATTCATATCCAGAAAAAGGACCACGTCATATTGCTACGAAAATTTCACAAATGGATTATCAGTTGAAGTATCATGAATACTTTGGCGGTGCTGTTTTGTTTACTAAAGAGCATGTAGAAGCTACAAATGGTTATTCAAATAACTACTGGGATTGGGGGATGGAAGATGATGATTTATTTTGGAGATGTCATGTAGAAGGTCTTACACGTAATACATACTTAGGACCTAGAGAAATTAAACAAAAGTTCTGGAGATTTAACGGAGAAGATTCTTATGTAAAAATACCTTTCCATAGAGAGATGAGAGGGTTGACTGCAGGTAGTCATACAATATCAGTACTAACTAGAGCATTTCAACAACCAGAAAAGAACCCTATCTTCCTACTAGGAGATCACAATAACAGATACGTAGAGTATCCTATATTCAGATTACCGGGTTATGACTACGGAATATCTTTTAATAATTCTAGAGCAATGACTCTTACTTTTTGGAACACTTTTAATAACCACAATTACATGTGGGTTAAGAGATACGACAATCAGTGGAGCTGGGTTACAGCAGTAATTAACGAAAGCACTAGTACAGCTCACTTATACTTAAACGGAACTGAAGTAGACTCAAAAGGTGGATTTGGAAGTCCATCCCCGTTAGAGTGGTTAGGTAAATTAAAAAGCTACGGAAGCGTTGCAGCTTACTTAGGAATGACTCCTTCTTTAGAAGAAGGTAATCCGGTAAAGTACTTTAAAGGAGATATTGCAAAAGTTTTTGCATGGAAGCGAGCATTAACTCCACAAGAAGTTGCAGCTATACATCTTAACTTGCCTAAAGGAGATCTTGTTTTAAACCTAGATGCTGATTACCCAAGAAGTACAGCAGAGTATCACCAAGTAGAAGAACGTGAAGAATCTTTTAGAATACCAAACTCTATATTGCCGTATAGAGTAGAAGGTAAGTTCAGATGCTTACCGCATCCAGACGAAGGAATTGTAGACGGTAAATTTGTAAAAGGAGAAACTACTGCTGCTAACGAAAGACGATACGTACTTCAGATGCAACAGGGTAAAGTTAATTATAAAGAAGACGGAATCAAACAAGTTCAATATACCTTGGTAGAAGAAAAGAAACTAACTCCTTGGGCTAAAATGTTAGATATAACCTTATGAGTTTACAAGAAGTAAAAAATAAATTAGATGGTGTTGGATGTGGATTCTGTTTAGCTAAATGGACTCAAGTAACTATGCATTTAGGAATGGGAATGACGCATTCATGTCACCACCCTTCTCCCCATAAGATACCTCTAAAGGAAGTTGAAAGAAATCCTTCTGCACTACATAATACTTCTTATAAAAAGCAGAAGCGAAAGGAAATGTTAGAAGGAGGAAAACCAGAAGAATGTAATTATTGCTGGAAAGTAGAAGAGAGTTCTAACTCATTTTCCGATAGAGTTTTTAAATCTTCAGAACCTTGGTCGATAGATCAGTTTACAAAAATTAAAGATAGTCACTGGAGAGAAGATTTCAATCCAAGGTATGTAGAAGTATCTTTCTCAAATACCTGTAACTTCAAGTGTGCTTATTGTGGTCCACAGTATTCATCCAAATGGGTTGAAGAGATTGAGAAACACGGTGCATACCCTACTAGCTACAATTTTAACGATATAAGTAATATACAGGCAAGAGGAGAGATGCCTTATAAGCATTCCGAAATAAACCCGTATGTAGAAGCATTTTGGAAATGGTGGCCTGACTTGTATAAAGATTTGCATACATTTAGAATTACAGGAGGAGAGCCTCTACTATCTAAAGATACATTTAAGGTTCTAGAATATATTCAAGACCATCATCATAAAAATCCTAACCTATCTTTATCAATTAATTCTAACCTTGGCGTTCCGGATAACCTTATAGATAGGTTTATTGAGATTGCTAAAGACCTTTGCGAAAATAATAAAGTAAGAGAACTTACCATATTCACTTCAGTAGAAGCTAAAGGGGCACAAGCAGAATATACGAGATATGGATTAGAGTATGATAGGTTCTGGACTAATATAGATAAGATTCTAACAGCATTACCAAAAGTTACTATTAATATTATGGCAACATTTAATGCACTTTCTGTATTTAGTTACGATGCATTAATAGACAAGACTTTTGAGATGAAAAAGAAACATGCCAATGGACAGAGATACTGGGTATCGGCATTACAGTTAGACACTTCTTACTTGAGATGGCCAACACATCTTTCTGTTAAGATACTAGAACCAAAACATAAAACATTAATTTTGAAGTCTGCAGAAAAAGCCTTATATTATGGTATAAAAGAATTTACAAAAGATAACTACGGATTCTCTAATGTTGAGATTCAAAAAATAAAACGCATCTACGACTACGCTACCTCAGAAGACGATTTCGATATAGAAAGAAATAGAAAAGATTTTGTTATATTTGTAGATGAGTTAGACAAAAGAAGAGGTACAAACTTCTCAGAAACATTCCCAGAACTAAAAGAATTTTATGCTAAAATTAAAAACAGGAGAACCGTGGGTATTTTGGCCTAGTAGTATCTGTGATACGTTTCCAGAAAATCCGGCAAACAAAATACTAAGAGGAGATTGTTACTTTGAGTTTGATCTTAGATTCACTTTGACGGAAGAACCGGTAGAAAGAAAAACAATATTTGCAATACTTCCTAAATATACAGGATTAGATATCCATTCAGAAGGAATGGTTTTTGCATATACTACAGAAGAAGAAACAGCATACATTAATCTACCTTCATTAATTAAAGTAGGAGAGGAAGCATTAATAACTGTAGAACACCAACCAAATAAGTACTTAAGAATATTTATTAATAAGGAATTAATTCACGAGATTGATTTAGATAATAAGGTTTTTGGATTAGATAATAGCCCGCATATTATATTCGGTGCAGGTAATTTTCCTAAAAATAACTTCAACCTAAATTATACAAGTTTAGATCTTCATGAATTTATATTAAAAGGAATAACAGGAGTCTTAGCTCATCATAATTTCGAAGAGTTTATATTTGATAAGTCTGTTGATATATCCGGTAACCTAAATTTTATACATAAATTATAATGGGAGTTTTCGCAAAAAAGGACGATGAATCGTTCCAGGAATATAGAGAAAGGGTTATAAATAAACTATCCCAATCTTTTTGTGGCGCTAAATGGTACAATGCTACTATCTGGCTAGGTAATGGTACGACAGCAAGCTGTCATCACCCCCCTGCACATAAAATACCTCTAGAAGAAGTAGCTAAGTCTTATAAGGCAATTCATAACACAACCTATAAGAAAGCTATCCGTAAGCAAATGATGGAAGGTGAAAGACCTAAAGAGTGTGAGTATTGTTGGAAGATAGAAGATTTAGGTCCTGATAAAGTATCTGATAGAGTTTACAACTCAGTTATCTACACAGATGAAGAATTAAAACAAGCTAGAACAGAATTAGGATATACAGAAGATGTAGACTTGAAGACGTTAGAGATTGCTTTTGACCCTAACTGTAACTTTGGCTGCTCATACTGTAATGCCTCGTTTTCAACTACATGGCAAAACGATATCAAAAAGTTCGGTCCATACCAGAACTTAGTATCTGATGGAGCAGGAGCTTTTCAACATGACGGAAGACATGCAATGCCGTATGGTAGAAAAAACGAAGGTAACCCTTACATAGAAGCTTTTTGGAAATGGTGGGAAGGAGAGTTGCAATACTCTTTAAGAGAGTTGAGAGTAACAGGCGGTGAACCAACCATGTCTCCAGATTTTTGGAAGTTAATGGATTGGTGGAAACGTAACCCTCAATGTGAAGTACCTTTTGCAGTAAATTCAAACTTAGGGCAGAAGAAGGAATTGTTAGATGCTCTTATAGAATCTACTCACAGTTTTAAAGAGTTTAACCTTTATACTTCTTGTGAAGCTACAGGATTACAGGCTGAGTATATTAGATATGGACTTGAGTGGAAGACTTGGTTACAAAACATGTACCGAGTTAACGAAGAGGCAAATGTAAAGTCTGTAAACGTGATGATGACTATAAACGGATTATGTTTATTCTCTATTACAGAGTTTATGGATGAGATGTTAAAGTTAAAAGCAAAGCATGGAGCTCATGCTGCTATTATGTCTTTTAATATTCTACGTTTTCCTTCTTTCCAGTCAATCGTAACTCTACCAGTAGATATACGAATGGAGAGAGCAGCTCATATTGAGAAGTGGTTAGAAGCAAACTGGAAAGGAGGTTCTAATGGGCTATTAGATATGGAAAGAGACGGTATACTTAGGATGATTGAATATATCAAACAAGTAGATACAGGTCACGCTTTTACTTCATCACTAGAAAGTAGAGAAAGAGACTTTAAATCTTTCTACGCTCAATACGATGTTAGACGAAATAAAGATATTTTAGCTGCATTCCCAGAAATTAAAACATGGTGGGATTCTATACCAGAAACTAAACTAGATGCACTTAAAGAAGTAATAGACGGAGATGATGCTAAGTCAAATAGATACGTGCATGATGTTCTAAAGAAAGCTAAAGAAGAAGGCTGGGTATTAAACCCACAATGGCATAACCCAGGATCACAGGAGTATATAGAACCAGATCATCAACAGCAAGATGATATGATTGATCTAATTGATTTGTTGAAAAAAGAATCTGATAATAATGGACCTGGATTTAAACGTAAATTAATATGAAATTCGCATTCGACAAATATGTAGATTTAGAAGAATATCCAAACCCTTACCCTCTTCCAAATGGAATGGTAGGGGCAGAAGATTTACCTAGAACCTATAATGAACTATCTAAGTATAACGTATACGGTTTTCTTTTTAAGAAACATTTAGATTACCAAGAACACCATTTCGGACACGACACAGTAGACAACCTTATAAACGGTTCTGAGAAGTTTATGTACTCGATTTTACTGAGAGATAAAACTACCTTTCATAAGTTAAGTGATGAGAAGTATTACAAACTCAGTGATAAAATTGTTAAAGCAGTACAACAGAAACAAGGAGCAATATTACTAAGTCATTTATTTGAAGGAGATTTTAAAAAGAGAGACTATAATGAAGTTGATGCTATTAATCAATTTGCACTAAAGTATAATTTTAAAAAAGAAGATATACTAGTACTTTCTAATAACCTAAAATGGAATTACGAAGAACCAGAAAATGCCCTCTTTACAGTAAGAACTTGTAATTATTTTTTACTTAATCCATGGTTTATAAAGGAAGACCTTTTAGACGAAGGTAATGATCAATTCTTTCGAATTGGATTTGAAGATA
>JACCDH011787475.1_pt1 | contig 14906 bp, 7 predicted proteins | sample 7442481 | NCBI WGS metagenome assembly JACCDH01 (sample SAMN15323433, study PRJNA562643) | freshwater metagenome | isolation source: river surface water | place: USA:Blue River Watershed | collected 2017-08-15
CGTTGTCTTGCTGGGGGGGCAAGCCTGTGCCGAAGTGGTTGGTCTGGTAAGTCCAGTCCAGCCGGTTGAACCAGTCGCCCGAGTCGTAGCTGTTGCCGTCGAGCGACTTGGAGCGCAGGATGTCTTGCCCCGCATGAAAGTACGCCACACCCTGGCTGAAGGCCACCAGGGCCGCGCCCAACACCTGCACGCGGGCGCGTTCTGCCGCGCGGGTGGCGCGGGGCAGTTTGAAGGCCAGGCTGTCCCAGAGCGTCAGGTTGTCGTGGTTCTCGGTGTAGTTCACCACTTCGCTGGGTTCTTGCACATAGCCCGTGGGCTGCGGCCCGTAGGGAATGTCCTGCAATGCGCGCGTCTCGCCCGTGGCAGTGGTCATGCGGTAGTGGCGCAGCGATCCGGCCAGGCCTGCCCGCACTTGGTCGGCCACTTTCATCAGGTCTTGCGGGGTTTGCCTGGCGCTGGCGTGGGCGTTGGGCTGCAGCACCAAGCCGCTGATGTAGCCCTGCTCGGCCTGGATGCGTTCAGGCGAGTCGCTGGCGCTGCCCCCGCGCACCGCATCGCGCAAGCGGTCGTTGAAAGTGCCGATGCCGGTGCCGTTCAACGAGAGTTGCGAGGCTTGCACAAAACGTGCACCGTTGGCCACTTCGCCAAAGTTCCAACCTTCGCCAATGAAGTCGATGCGGCGGCCCACGGCCTTTTCGACCCGGGTTTTCATGCGCACCATGGCCTCTTTGGGCTGGTGCCCCATCAGGTCAAAGCGGAAGGAGTCCATTTTGTAATGGCGCGACCAAAGCAGCACCGAGTCGGACATGAGCTTGTCCATCATCACATGCTCTGTGGCGGTGTTGTCACAGCAAGTGGAACGCTCCACCACGCCCTGATCGTTGAGCCTTTGGTAATAGCCGGGCACGATGCGGTCGAGCACAGATTGTGCGTGCTGCCCGCTGGCCGAGGTGTGGTTGTAGACCATGTCCATGCCCACGCGCAGGCCCGCCCGGTGCAGGGCTTGCACCATCTGGCGCAATTCGATCACGCGGCGTTTGCCGTCTTGTGCGTCACTGGCGTAACTGCCTTCGGGGGCATTGAAATGAAAAGGGTCATAACCCCAGTTGAAACAGTCCTGAGCTGACACGGCTTTGACCGTGGCTTGCTGGCTGTCGCTGTGGGCTGCGCCTGACGGATGGGGTGTTGTGCAGTTGGTCTCAGGCACCGAAGCCAGGTCAAATATCGGCAACAGATGCACATCGGTCAGGCCTGCGCGCGCCAGCGTTTTGAGGTGCTGCATGCCCCGCGACTGGCCATGTGTGAAGGCCAGGTACTTGCCTCGGTCGGCTGCAGGGACAGAGTCGTCGCTGATCGAAAAGTCACGCACATGCAGCTCGTAGATCACCATGTCGGTGGCGTTGCGCACCGTGGCGGGTGGTGTGTCGCTCAGCCAGCCTGTAGGTTGCAGGCTGGGATCGTTCAGATCCAGTATCTGACTGCGCCGCGAATCTGCGCTCAGGCTCACGGAGTAGGGGTCGGTCACGAGGTTGCGCACCAGGCCCACACCGGGCACATGCACGGTGACCGCGAACTTGTAATAAGTTCCTGCGGCACTGGCGGGTAACGAGAGAGACCAGGTGCCGCTGGCCGTGTCACGCTGCATCGCTTGGTGCTGGCTGGCTAACGATGTGGCTCCGGGGTAAAGGCACAGCTGCACCTGTTGTGCAGAGGGCGCCCAGACAGTCAGGTGGGCCCGAGCGCCTTGCAGACGCGGCCCCAGGGTGAGTTTGTGCGCCGTGGGCGCAAACAGGGCGTCGAGCGCACCCGCGGCTTGCAGGCGTGTGGCAGCTACCACGCGGCCTTGCGCGTCTTCTTCAACCAGCAAGTGTTGCTGCGCATGCAGCTCACGCAAAGTGCTTGTTGGCAATGGCGGCATTTGCAGCACCACGCCAGGCTGGAGGAAAGCAAATCGTGTGCGCAGAGCCGGGGACAGGAATTCGGTCGATGCGGTGGACGCCACTTGCAAGGGCCACCGTTGATCGACCCCTTCGGCGATGCGTCCTGTGTGGACATTCAGCTGGCTGTGTCGTGAAGCGATCAGGCTGAATGTGCGTGTTGTGCCAGAGTTGCTTTTGCCCGGCCATTGCAGCCATTGGCCATTGAGCCAGTAGGCCTGGGCTGCGTGGGCTTGGTGGTTGGCTTGCAGCACGGTGACCTGATCTGAACCGTCGCAAACCGCGGCGATGTTGTCATTGTCTTGGGCCCAGGCTGCAGTGCCAGAGTTCAGCAGGCATGCAGCTGCCCACAGCAATGTGAACCAGTGGAAAACTGAGCGTTTCAGATGGCAAGGCATGACAGGAGCAGAGAGGACCTTTGAAAATCCAATTATCGTAATAAAACTACAAAAAATCAGGTTCCACGACCCTTAAATAGGGTAAATACTGATCTTCTTCGGTGGGAGTCAGATGAGAATATGTAACTTTCCTACATTTTTAAGGGTTCTCCGATGTCCAAGACGAACATCTCAGCGCCTTTTCGCCTGCTCCAAGCATGGAGGAGCTGGCCTGTGTGGTTCGCTTTGACCTTGGCTGCGTGCGGTGGCGGTGGCGGCGCCGCGGCTCAAAGTGGATCCGAGACCCCCGACCGGGGCACGGGCAGCAACTTGCAGGTTCCCGACCTTGGCGACGTAACTGCCCAGACTGCGGCCAGCCCACTGCCCGAGGGTTGGATGCGTGGCGCTTTCATGCAAATTTATGTGCGAGGCTACAAGGACAGCGACGGTGACGGCAAAGGCGATCTGAAAGGCTTGATCTCGCAACTGGATTACCTGCAGGATCTGGGCATCCAGGGCTTGTGGCTCATGCCGGTGACCCGCAGCGAAGACCGCGATCACGGCTATGCGGTCAAACATTACCGTGACATCGAGACCGATTACGGCAACCTTGCCGACATGGCTCAGCTGCTGGCGCAGGCCCATCAACGTGGCATGGGGGTGGTCATGGATTACGTGATCAACCACAGCAGCAGCCAGCATCCCTTGTTCCTGAACGCGGCTTCGGCAAAGCTTCATCCACAGCGTGCCTACTATGTTTGGCAGGACACTTTGCCCACTGGCTGGAGTGTTTGGGGTCAAAACCCCTGGTACAGCAGCGGCAACGGTTACTACTATGCCCCATTCTGGTCAGGCATGCCCGACTTCAACTGGCGCAGTGAGGCGGTCAAGAAATTCCACCATGACAACCTGCGATTTTGGTTGAATCAGGGGGTGGATGGTTTTCGGTTTGATGCTGTGGGCAACCTGGTCGAAAACGGACCCACGGCCTGGGAAAGCCAGACCGAGAACCACACGATCATGGGTCAGGTTCAGGCACTGATCCAAGGCTATGACAAGCGCTATATGGTGTGTGAATCGCCTGCTGCGCCTCAGGCCTTTGGCGCAGCGTCTTCTTGTGGCAGTGCTTTCGCTTTTGACCTCAAGGACAACATCCTGCGAGCAGCGCGTGGCGACAGCACTGCGGTGGTGGCGGTCAGCCAGTACTTTCGAACGGCTCCAACCGGTATGGCCACCTTTCTGGCCAACCATGACAGCTTTGCCGGTGACCGGATCTGGAACCAGCTGTCGGGCAATCTGGCGCAGTACAAGATGGCGGCGGCCACCTACCTGCTCTTGCCAGGCACACCCTTCATTTATTACGGCGAGGAAATAGGCATGGCCAACGGTGCCGGTCTGACCGGCGATCGGGCTTTGCGAACCCCCATGAGCTGGACCGGGCAGGCCTCCGGCTTCACGGCAGGTGTGCCGTTTCGCGGCCTGTCGGCCAACATTGCCGCGAACAATGTACAGGCACAACGCGGTGTCGAAGGCAGTCTGCACAGTTTCTACAAAGCCCTGATCGGATTGCGCAAGCGTCTGCCATCACTGACACTGGGCGAATACAGTGGCGCATGGGCGCAAGGCACTGCCATGGGTTTTCAGCGCAGCTGGGGTACCGAGCGCACCATGGTGCTCTACAACTACGGTCTGAATCCACAAACCGTGAACCTGAGTGGTTTGGGCGCTTCAAGCAGCTGGGCTGCTGAATACGCTGCATCCACCGATGTGATGGCCAACGCCAGTGGCACCGCGCATCTGAACCTGCCTCCCCAAACGGTCACCGTTTACCGACAACGCAACTGATATCCCTTTGCATGAACTTGTCAATCCTAAAACCAACTCTACGGCTAGCGAGCGCTGCGCTGCTGCTGACACTGTCTGCTGCCTTGCAGGCGCAGGCGTCCGTGGACATCAGCCCGGTACCTGCCAAAGTAGTACCCAGTGCTCTGCCTGAAGGTTGGCACCATGGCGCGTTCATGGAAATTTTTGTGCGCAGCTGGCGCGACAGCAACGGCGACGGCATCGGAGACCTGCGCGGGTTGACGCAGTCGCTGGACCACTTGCAAAAGCTCGGCATCCGGGGCATTTGGCTGATGCCCATCACGCGCAGCGCCGATGGGGACCATGGTTACGCCACCACCGATTACCGCGACATCGAACCGGCCTACGGCACCCTGGCCGATTTTGATGAACTGATCCGCGAGGCCCACGCCCGAGGCATCGGGGTGATCATGGACTATGTGGTCAACCACAGCGCCGACACGCATCCTGCCTTTGTGCAAAGCGTGCGCGATCCCCAAGGGCCTTACCGTGCGTGGTACGAGTGGCGACAGGAACACCCCCAAGGCTGGGACATCTGGGGGCGCGATCCGTGGATCCAAACCTCGAAGGGCAGTTACCTGGCCACCTTTGGTGCGCCCATGCCCGACTTCAATTTGCGCCACCCGCCCGTGGTGGCCTACCACCAGGACAGCCTGCGCTTTTGGCTCAACCGGGGGCTGGATGGCCTGCGGCTGGACGCGGTGCCGCACCTGATCGAAAACAACGCCCGGAACTGGAACGACCAGCCCGAGAGTCGGCAATTGACGGCTGAATTGAGCCGCTTGATCCGCTCTTACCCTGGCCGTTATGTGGTGTGCGAGGCCACGGCGCAACCCCGCGCCTATGCCAACGCGGAGGTGTGTGGGGGGTCGTTTGCGTTTGGACTGGAGAGCAAAATTGTCCCGGCCGCCAAAGGGGATGCCCAAGCCATTCAAGAGGTGGCGCAGTACTTTGTGACGGCACCGCACACGCTGGCCACCTTCGTGTCCAACCATGACCAGTTTGCCGGTCAGCGCTTGTGGGACCAAGTCGGTGGCCACGAAGTGCAGTACAAATTGGCGGCGGCCACCTACTTGCTCTTGCCGGGCACCCCCTTTGTGTATTACGGGGAACACATCGGCATGAGCGGGGTCACGGGCTTGCGCGATGACCCGAAAATTCGCGGACCGCTGAGCTGGACACCCGATCCGAAAAACGGCGGCTTCACCACAGGCCAGCCTTACCGGGCGCTGGCCAGCAATGTGGCCACGCACCATGTGCAGGGGCAGGAGCAAAGCGCCGGATCGATCTGGGCGTTCTACCGCGACATGCTGGCGCTGCGCAACAGCCGCACATCGATCGCCCGGGGCAGTTACGAGTTTGCGCAGGCACAGGGCCAGCTCATGGCGTACCAGCGGCGCATGGGGAAAGAGCACAGCCTGGTGGTCATCAACTATGGCCCGCAAGCGGCGACGCTGGCCGTGGAGGGGCTGGCGGCCCAGGCCACACTGCGCCGCTTGTATCCCCATGGCGGCGCAAAGCCTGTGCAGCGCTTACAAGCGCACCGGCTCACCGTGCCCGCCCAATCGGTGCAGGTTTTTGCTTTGGAGAAATGACGATGTACTTTGCACGAGTGGGCCTGACGGTCGGGATGCTGGTTCTGACCATGTACAGCGCCATGGCGCAGACCGTGGGGGTGGACAATTTGGCGCAAGGCACCAACACCACTTGCACGGCCGCGCCTGCGGACAAGAAGCCCATTTTCCTGCGCGGCAGCATGAACGGCTGGACGGCGCAAGACGATTTCGAATTCGTCTGGGACTGCAACGCCTACTACCTCAATGTCAACCTGCAGGGCGAGCACGAATTCAAGCTGGCCGATGCGCAGTGGAGCCCCGGCAGCAGTTGGTCCAGTCCCTTGCCAGGAGGGCTCAAGGATGCCGTGCGCATGGCCCCCGACAAGCCGGGGGTGCCGGGAGCCAAGCACCCCTTCGCAGGCGCACACACCCTGCGCCTGACTTGGCAGGGGGCGAATGCCGTGCTGCAAGTGCAGGCCCTGCATTTTGCAGACCCCCGCCAACAGCCCGTGACCGACAAGGTGGCGCTCAGCCTGTACCACGATTCCCGCGATCTGGCCTACCGCAGCCCTTTTGGTGCCGTGCCGCAGCAGCACACCGTGCGCTGGGCGCTCAGGGCTTTGCCGGGTGTGCAGCAGGCCACCTTGGTGCTGGACGTGCGGCGACTCGAAGGCAACCAAGAGGTGCTGGACTACCGCCACCTCGTGCGCCTGGACATGCCGCGCACACCGGCCGGCACACACGAGCTGTTCAAGGCCAGTTACCGCTTCAAGGACAAGGCGATTTATGGCTATTGGTTTGAGGTGCTCATTGGCGGTGTGAAATACGTTTACCAAAACAACGCCGAACCGATTTACTGGACCCAGGAAAAAGGCAGTGGCGGCGTGGGACAGGTGAGCCTGCCCATCGAGGAGGCGCGGCGTGTGCGGCGCTTTCGCATCACCGTGCACGACCCGGCTTTTCAGGTGCCCGCTTGGGCGCAGGATGCGGTGTATTACTACATCTTCCCCGAGCGTTACCGCAACGGCAACCCGGCCAATGACCCCAAAGTAGGCGAGCGCAAATACCAACAACACGGCATCGAAGTGCATGCCCGGTGGAGCGAAACGCCCTTCAAGCCGGGCACGGGTGATGGCTCGGACGCGCACTACAACAATGACTTTTTTGGAGGGGACCTCGAAGGCATCATCGCCAAGCTCGACGACATCCGCGACCTGGGGGCCAATGCGATCTACATGACGCCCGTGTTCAAGGCCGCCAGCAACCACAAGTACGACACGGCCGACTACCACCAGATTGACCCGGCCTTTGGCACCAATGCCGACTTCAAGCGCCTGACCCGCGAGGCCGCCAAGCGGGGCATCCGCATCATTCCCGATGCATCCCTCAACCATGTGGGGGCCGACTCGCGCTACTTTGACCGTTTTGGCAACTACAGCGCCCAGGACACAGGCGCGTTTGCCAACCAGCGTATCCGCGCCGATTCGCCCTATGCCCGCTGGTTCACACTGGACGCCTCGCAGACCGAGCCCGACAAGCAGTTCAAAGGCTGGGTGGGGGTGAGCGATCTGCCCGAACTCGACAAAACCTCGCCCAGCTGGCGCAGGTTTGCGTATGGCGACAAGGACTCGGTCACGCGCAGCTGGTTGCGCCAAGGGGCGGGCGGCTGGCGCATGGATGTGGCCCCATGGGTGCCAGACGACTTCTGGCGCGAATGGCGTCAAGCGGTCAAGCAAACCCGGCCCGACGCCATCACCATCGCCGAGACCTGGTTCGATGCGTCCAAATACTTTTTGGGCGACACCTTCGACTCGACCATGAACTATGTGCTGCGCAACGCCGTGCTGGACTTTGCCAATGGCAGCGACGCTCGCCGACTGGTGGCGAACCTGGAGCATTTGCGTGAGGCCTACCCCCGGCAGGCTTTCCATGCCTTGATGAACCTGTTGTCCAGTCACGACCAGGCGCGTGCCCTGCATGTGCTGGGCGGGCCTTTGGACGCATCGCCCCAGGCGCTGCAAAAGGCCAAGCAAAAACTGCGACTGGCCACCTTGGTGCAAATGACATTGCCTGGTTCGCCCACGGTCTACTACGGCGATGAAGTGGGCCTGAGCGGCGGGGATGACCCCTACAACCGCATGCCCTACCCCTGGGCTGACCAAGGCGGGCAGCCGGACCTGGCCTTGCGCAGCGACTTCAAGGCCTTGCTGCAATTGCGCCAAAAGCAAGCGGTTTTGCGCCGTGGTGTGCTGCAAGCGCCGCTGCTGAGCACGCCGCATGTGGTGGTGCTGGCACGCCAGCACCACCAGCAAGTGGCCCTCATGGCCTACAACAACAGCGAACAGGCCCAGACCGTCACGCTCGATGTGCCTGCCCCGTTGCACGGGAAGCCAGGTGCGCTGTGGTGGGGGCATGGCGAAGTGGTTGTGCAGGGGCAGCGCATGACGCTGACGGTGCCTCCTTTGGGCGGCTGGGTTTGGGGCACGCGCTGAACACATCGGGTGGTGCGCAGTCGCCAGTCGGCAACACCCGGCTGGGTACCTGAAAAACGAGTGCGGTGAGATGCCCAGTTACTTGTATCGATTGGTGTGATTTTTGTGCATGCCGATTTTTATGAGGGGTTGCTGCGCCTGAAAAAGCCCTATCCTGCTTTGCGCCATGGTGCGGCGGGTGGCACGGTTCAGTGGCTGGAGACCGGGCATCTGAGGGTGCTGCGTTTTCGGCGCAGCAAGAGTGGTCGGCGCCTGCAGGTCACCGTGAACCTGACGTGACAAACCCAGCGGCTTGACATTGCACTTGCGCCGTGGGCTTTAGAAATCGTCAGCGGTTGATGCAGGAAGCGCTCATCGGCCCAGCACAAACAACAGCGGGATTTCCAGCCGGTCGGCCCAGGCTTGTTCGTTGTGCCCGGTGCCTTCAAACACGCGGCTCATGAAATTGGGCGAAGGCCCCTGGTCGGCGTACCCGCGGGAGCGCACCAGTTGGTCCACCTGCATCTGGTAAGGGGCGTACAGGGCATCGAGCTGGGTCGTTCCGTGGTCCTGATAAAGCTTGTGGGTTTGCGGTTCGGCCAGGTGCTCGCGCAAGTAAGCCAGGGCCGCACGGGGCATGTCTGTATTGGCTTCGTAGCTGCCGACCCAGTGGGTGGACAAACCCGCTGCAGCGCCAAAGACATGGGGATATTCGTTCATGGCGTACACCGAAATCAGGCCGCCCATGCTCGACCCCATGACCACGGTGTGTGCCGGGTCCGTGTGGGTGGGGTAGCGGGCATCGATCAGGGGCTTGAGCTCTTGCACCAGAAAGCGCAGGTAAGCGTCTGCGCGTGGCTCGCCCTTCAGGGCTATTTGAACCAGCTGCTCACGCGCAGCAGGTGTCATATGTTGCAGGTGTTTTTGTGGAAAGTATTCGCTGTGGCGGTAGGGGCCGTTGTTCCAGATACCTACCACCAGGGTGGGGCCGATTTGTCCGGTGTCCATCAGGCGTGACAGGGCGCGGTCGACCTGCCAGGCTTGCTTGTTCCAGGTGGTCCGTGCATCAAACAGCATCTGCCCATCGTGCATGTAGAGCACGTTGAAGCGCTGACCTGCTGCCGCCAATGCATCGAAGTTATGGGGCAGCCAAACATCGATGTGCCGCGCATCGACATGCCGGGACGTCAGGTTGGCCAACCGTTCAATGCGGCCCGATTCGGGCTGTGGCATGTCTTGTGCCAGGGCACTTCGCAATAGGATCAATGTCAAAAGAAGGAACGATCTTAATTTTCCAATGTAAGCGTGCATTGATAGCGTGCTTCTAAATAAAAAAAGCCCTCAGCTATGACGCTGAGGGCTTCAGTGAAAAATCGATCAGAACTTGTAATTCACGTTCAGACCAAAAGACTTCCCGTATTGCAGTTTGCCTCGTGCCTCACGGCTGCCATCTGCATTGACTTTGTAGGTCTCATAGGCGGCATCAGTCAGGTTGTTGGCAACAGCGAAAATGCCGAGACCACGGTATGTACCTTCTTTGAACTCGTAACCGACTTGAGCGTCATAGATTTTTTCGGCCTTGATAAAGATCAGCTCGCGGTTGTACTCATTAGAAGTGATCTGCCCAACGAAGTCAGAGCGTGCGCGTTGACCCAGTCGTGCACTGAAACCATTTTTCTCATAGTAAAAGTTCATGTTGGTCACCTTGCGAGACAAGCCAGGCATGGCCATGACAGTGGCGCTGCCACCTGCCGTGTTCGGGATCGAGACCTTGCTGTTGGTGTTGGAATGACTCACATAGACGCCAAAGCCAGACAGCGCTGGACTCAGCAGGTCCAGAGGTGCGTTGGCTGTGAGTTCCATGCCCTGGATCGAGCCTCCCTTACCGTTTTTGGGCGCGGTGTAGTTGATCAAGGGATAAACACTGTTCGTGCCCATTGCCTGGTTCACAAAATCTTTCTGAATGGTTTCAGAGTAGATGAATGTGTCCAGATTACGGTAGAACCCGGCGACGCCCACATAGGCTTTTTTGCCGAAATATTTTTCATAGCCCAGATCAAACGTGGTAGCGCGGAAGGGTTCCAGTTGAGGGTTTCCACCATTGCCGCTTCTGTTGTCTCCAGACTGGCAGCGCGTTTGATCCAGTTGTGTTGCATCCTGCCAGCATTTCCATTCGGCATTGGCGCGCATGTCACGCATGGTGGGGCGTGCGACCATTTTGCCGGCACCAAAACGCATCATTTGATCGTTAGGCAAGCTGAAAGCCAAATTCAAGCTTGGAAGAACATCCGTATAGCTGGCAGTCTCACTTTTCCGACTTCCAGAATCCTGGTAGTAAAAGCAATTCTTATTTGACGCATTTGGATCTTGTGGGGTGGTTCCTGTGGGGCAGGTCGCGCCATTGTTCCAAGTTGCAACTGCACCGGATTGATTGCCTGAGCCAGTCTGCTCTGCGGATACCACTTGCAAACCGATATTCCCGCGTGTGGGGATGTCAAAAAGTTTGGTATCGATGTCCAGTTTGGAGTAAAGAGTCTGGATATTCTCTTCAACCGACCAGCGTTTGGCTTGGGCCCACGATTCCTGGCCCATGTCTGTGTAGGTGTATGTGCCATTGTTCACTAAGCCCAGTGGATTCCATGCTGGCACCAGAATGCTACCGTTGTACCCTACGGCCGCAGAACCGCTGGCTGGCAATTGAGTCGTTGTCGGTGTTACCGAGCCCTCCGTCATGTCAAGAACTTTGGTTCTTTTTGATTGGTTGACGCCAACGGTGAAATCAGAAAATATGTTGTGGTTTAGCGAGCGCGAGTATTCAACTCGCAGTGCGCTCAGATCGTCTTCAATGCGTGGTTTTTTCAGCCAACCATTACCCCATTGGCTTCCTAATTGCAAATTCGAAGCGCCCACAAAATCAAAATTGTTAGTGATGATTGGGAATCCGTTGCGAGCATCAAAGCCGAGGACGGTGCTTGAGCCATTTGCCCTAGCGTTAGAGTCTAGGATGGTCTCTGTCCGTTTGGAAGATGATTTGGAAACATCAACGGTCAACAAAGACTTGTTGTCGATCTTGAATTTGTTGTTCCAGCCTACAGCGAAGTTCTTGTCATGCGCATCTGCTCCAACAGCTTGGAGAACATGGTCGTTACCGCGGCCGGAGATGTTGCCCGCCAGTGCTGTGCCATCAGATGTCACTGCATTGCTCAGTGTTCCACCGTTCATGTCAGGGAACAAGATTTTGCGCGTAATGGAGCTTCTGTCAGTGGTTGAAGAGTACACATCAACCATCGTGGAGTATTGGTTGTTGGGCTTCAGTTCCACAACCGCCATGACACCTTCACGCGTAATTTGGTTCATGCCGTTATTCAAGGCAACGTTTTTGCCAAAAGGCAGTTTTTCCCCACTGCTAAAGCTGGCAGCGCTGTCCCAAAAATCGGTTGATTTTGTGTAACTGGTTCCACTTCTGCGGGTAGCACCAATCGCAATTCCAAGCATGCCATTGTTGAATTGATCAACGTAGCTGAGTCGCTGATTGTTCATGTTCCCCGAGGGGCCTACACCCGAGCTTGGAGTTTGTGTGCCCAGTCCTACTACAACCTGACGACCTTTGACGCTCAGGGGGCGAATCGTATTCATATTCACTGTGCCTGAGATGCCCTGCCCCATGAGAGTTGAATCTGGGCTCTTGCTCAAAGTGACACCATTGATCAATTCAGCGGGATATGCATCGTACTCAACGCCACGACTGTCATTGGGGTTGGTTTGCTCACGTCCATTCAGCAGAGTGGTAGAAAAGTCTGTTGGCATCCCTCGAATGCTGAGTTGTTGTGAGCGTCCTTCGATGTTACGTTGACCCGCAACGCCAGGTAGTCGGTTGATGGAGTCTGCAATGCTGGCATCAGGAAGTTTGCCAAGATCTTCTGGGGCGATCGCTTCGACGATACCGATGGCGTCTTTCTTTTGAGAAATGGCGCTCTCGATGGAGGCGCGGATGCCTGTCACGACGACGTTGTCAGAGGCTTGTTGGGCTTGTGCAGCACCCGCTGCTAACAGCAGCACTGCGCAACCCACAGCCACAGGGCTGATCTTGAAGCCGTGTTGTGGAGTTGAATGTTTCATTTGTAAACCTTGGAGAGAGATGAAAGGGCACTGTCCTGATGGTGCAGTACGAGATGATTCTGTAGTAAAACTAGAAAAAATTCACACTGGTGAAAACCCTGTAATTGAATATTAAGAGTACTTTTAATTTATTTTTAGGGTTTGAAGCTCAGATCTTCAGCACTTTTTTGAGTTTCATTGGATTTGGACTTGATGGTTTGTATCAAAATTACAACCAAGTTCGGTTTGCTCTGCTGGCCTGAATTTAAGAGTTTGGAGGAGGGTATGTGGATGTGTTGCAGGAATCATTCGAGTTACCAAATGCGATCTCATTCGACCTTGCGCCGGCATTTCTGATGACAATCAAGCTAGGAGTGCTTCAACGATGACAACACACACCACACGCAAAAGCGACCGGACCCATCAACTGCTCTTATTAACAGGACTGTTGTTTTCCATTTTCTGCGCGCAGGCGCAAGCCCCTGCGGAAGTAACTTTGAGGGCTGAAGTTCATAAACCCTTGGTGGCTGCACAAGAGGCACTCAAGAACAACCAGCTTGACCAGGCTTTGGCGCTGACCCGTGAAGCCTTGGCAGTGGGGCAGCTCACGCCCTCCGAACGTGCTGTTGTATTGCGCACCCAGGCGGTGGGGGCCTTGCGTGCTAAAAATTGGGACCTTGCCATTCAGTCCCTGGAGTTCTTGGTCGGTTCGCAGCAAGTGTCTCCGGCTGATCGCCTTCCTATGCTCGAATCGCTGATGAACGCAGGTCAACAAAAGAAAGACCATGCGCTGGTGGTCAAATGGGCTCGTCAATACATACAGGATGGTGGCACCAAACCGGTGATTCGGATGGTGTTGATTCAGACATTGGCTGTCATGGGAGAACACAAGCAGGTGGTGCAAGAGATGCTTGAAAAGATCCGTCTTGACACCGCGGCCGGCATCAAAACGTCTGAACAGGAATTGCGTCTGTTGGCGGTGAGCTATCGCCAACTCAAGGACAGTGTGGGCTATCAGGCCACTTTGCGTCGATTGCTCTGGGCGTATCCTTCCAAAGCCTATTGGGCCGAGGTGATTCAGCGTCTGGCTCAGCAAGTCGACCTGAATCCTCGTTTGGAACTCGATTTGTATCGATTGCTCGAGCAAACCGATAACCTGGAGGAGGCCAGTGAGTACAGCGACATGGCTCAGCAAGCCTTAAAAGCCGGCTTGCCGTCCGAAGCCTTACGGGTCTTGGCCAAAGGATTTGAACGGGGTGTTCTGGGCAAAGGTGCTGAAGCAGCTGCCCACCTCAAGCTTCAAACCGAGGCGCAAAAGAAAGCGCGCGAGGATGACCAGGCCTTTGCGCAGCTCGAGAGCATGGCCAAAGATGGCGTCTCCTGGATGGGCGTGGGTGATGTTTATGCATCTCGTCAAAATTGGACTGCAGCCAACGCAGCCTTTGCCAAAGCGCTGGCCTTGGGAGGTTTGCGTCGCGAACCGGAGTTTCGCTTGCATTACGCGATCAGCTTGATCAAGGCTGGACAGAAGGAGGCGGCTGTGCAGCAGTTGTCAGCGGTGCAGGGGGATGCATTGGCGGTCGAGTTGGCGAGTTTGTGGGGGTTGTTGAACCGATGAATTTTGGATGTTGTGTTACGCAACATTCGCCACCCAAGTGAGCCGCTAAGAATCATGGTTGACTTCACGGTGCCCGGGGTTTCATTGACCCCTGGCCCTGATATCAGGTGAAACCCTATTGCAATCGATTGCAATAAGGATTAAATTCGAAAAATCGTTCACCCGTGCGCCGCTCGGCGCAACCTCAAGCCCAATCCGATGATTCCACATTTGAGCGCCTCACCCCCCCGCTTGTCGATCTGGCAGATCGTGCAAATGAACATTGGTTTCCTGGGCTTGCAGTTCAGCTTCGGCTTGCAACAAAGCAATATGAGCCCGATCTACAGCTATTTGGGTGCAGATGAAGCGGCGCTTCCCTTGCTCGCATTGGCGGGGCCTGTCACCGGCCTGTTGGTTCAGCCTATTGTGGGCGCCATGAGTGACAGAACCACTTCGCGCTGGGGCCGACGCACGCCCTACTTTTTCATTGGGGCCATGCTGTGTTCGCTGTGCTTGTTGGTCATGCCCTACAGCTCGGCGCTGTGGATGGCGGCCAGTTTGCTTTGGATTTTGGATGCGGCCAACAACATCACCATGGAGCCCTATCGGGCGTATGTGAGTGATCGTCTGCCCAAGGATCAGCATGCGCTGGGTTATTTGACCCAAAGTGCCTTCACTGGACTGGCGCAAACCTTGTCTTATTTGGCACCCTCCATCATGGTGTGGATGGGCATGAACAAGGACGCGGTGGGTGGGAATCACATTCCACAAATCACCCAAGTTGCCTTCATCATCGGCGCCTTGTTGTCTGCCTCCACCATGGCTTGGTCCATCTGGAAGGTTCCAGAATTGCCCGTATCGCCACAAGTGATGGTGGCCATGAAGGCCAAGCAACAGGGCTGGCTCAGTACGTTGCGCGAAATCGTGGATGCCCTCAAAGAAATGCCCCAAGCGATGCGTCAGTTGGTCTGGATGAAATTGTTTCAGTGGTACGCCATGATGTGCTA
>JACCDH010953345.1_pt1 | contig 14904 bp, 8 predicted proteins | sample 7442481 | NCBI WGS metagenome assembly JACCDH01 (sample SAMN15323433, study PRJNA562643) | freshwater metagenome | isolation source: river surface water | place: USA:Blue River Watershed | collected 2017-08-15
AAATTCTACGAAGAGATTGCAACCGCTTTTTATAGTCTTATCGGTGGTAAAGTAAGCATCAATAAAAAAGAAGTTTCTTTTAATTCCTGTTTGCAACTACCATCAACGCCAGTTGAGAACAGAAAAGTATATCAAGAATTTGCAGTGCGATTAATTGGTAGGACTATTTTTTGTTGGTTTTTGAAAAATAAGAAGTCAGAGAGTGGAGTTCCGTTAATTCCCGAAGAATGGCTTTCGTCAAATAGGGTGGCAAGCGTCAATAACGACCAACACAATTACTATCATTCCATTCTAGAAAAATTATTCTTTTTAGTATTAAACAAAAAGCATGAAGACAGAAAACCCTATGTGTTACCCAACAATCACGAGTTTGTACCATTCTTAAACGGTGGACTTTTTGAAGCTCAAGACGATGACTTTTTCCCAAAAGACAGCAAAGGAATTCACAGTCAAAATTTTGCACTGAACATACCTAACCAATGGTTTAGCCATTTCTTTGAAACACTAGAGCAATACAATTTTACGATTGATGAAAATAGCATTAATGATTTTGAGGTAAGTATTGACCCGGAAATGTTAGGAACTATTTTCGAAAATCTATTGGCAGAGATTGACCCAGATACGGAGAAAAGTGCTCGTAAATCTACAGGAAGTTTCTATACACCTCGTGAGATTGTCGATTATATGGTAGAACAATCACTACTGCAATACATCAAAACCAAAACCAATATTGAAGACGAAGAGCAGTTAGAAGTATTACTAAAAGACGATACCGAAAATCCATTCAACGAAAAAGAAACCATTGCAATACTCGAAGCTTTAAGCGATGTAAAGATTTTAGACCCTGCTTGTGGTTCGGGAGCTTTCCCAATGGGAGTTTTACACAAAATTATTGGATTACTTAAAAAGTTAGATAAAAATGCCGTTTGGTGGAAAGCAAAACAATTAGAAAAAATTGATAATGCTTTGGTTCGTAAAACAATGGAAACCAAACTCAACCAAGCCAATAGCGATTATATACGTAAACTGGGTGTCATTCAACACTCTATTTATGGCGTAGATATTCAGCCCATAGCTGCCGAAATCTCAAAACTTAGGAGTTTCCTTTCACTAATTATTGATGAAAATATAGCCGATAACCATCCTGATGGAAACAGAGGCATTGAACCGTTGCCTAATCTAGAATTTAAGTTTGTTACAGCTAACACGCTAATAGGTTTGGAAGCAGAAAAACAACAAACATCTTTTGATTTTGGTGAGACTGAAGAATTACAAGGACAATTACAAAAAATAAGAAATGCTTATCTACAAGCCACACCAATAGACAAACAAAAACTTAAAACGGATTTTGAAAAACTACAAACTCAAATCTATAAAAACGAGCTCAAAGCAGGAGGCCAAAACAAACGAGCGCAGCAATTAGCCGCTTGGAAACCTTTCAGTAACGACAGCTCTACTTGGTTTGACCCTGAATGGATGTTTGGAGTAGAAAAATTTGACGTGGTGATTGGGAATCCGCCATACATAGATTCTGAGACAATGGTAAAAAGTGGTAAACAGGACTTTAGAGATTACCTTGTGAAAAGATTTAAGTATTGCAAAGGAAATTGGGATATTTATATTCCTTTCTTTGAATTAAGTTATGATTTATTATCTAAAAATGGTGTTTTAACTTTTATTACTCCTGATAAATGGACATCAAAACCTTTTGGTAAGGCATTAAGAGAAAGTTTGTTTTTTAATATGAGTAAAATTGTAATTGCTGGTAGAGATGTATTTGAAACAGCTAAAGTTGATGCCATTATTACATTTTTTACCAACAAGAAAAATAAAAATATTGAGAGCTATTCATTTTCTAAAAAAAATCATTTATTAGAAAAGGTTAATTCTTTTGAAACATCAAAGCTTACCAATGATTTCGTCTTTGATATGTTTTTCTCTGATAATGTAAAGTTTATTGACAAATTAATGAATAATGATAAAATTTCTAATTTAGGGTTGTGTGAAAATGCTTGTTCAACTGCAGATACTTATATTTTAGATGATATAATTGAAAATATTGATACTTATAATAAGGATTATTATAAAATAATTAACACTGGAACAATTAATAAGTACGTCAGTAAATGGGGTATTAAAGAGATGAAATATTTAGGAAATAAATATTTACAACCTGTTGCAAGTAAAAATAATTTCAAAAAAACTTTTCAAAACACTTATTTTGAAAAGACAAATAAACCAAAATTAATAATCAAAGGATTAACATTGTTAGATTTGTGTATTGATACAGAAGGTATATTTATTCCTGGTAAATCTACTTTAATTATAACATCTAAAGAGCCGAACAATCTTAAGTTTTTGCTAGGGTTACTTAATTGCAAATTATTCGTTTTTATCTTAAAAGAAAAGTATTCGTCATCAAGTTATAATGGTGGAGTAACTTTTACCAAGGATATGATAAATAATTTACCATTAAGTAAAAATTACAAGAATATTTACAATTTAATTGTACAATTAGTTGATAAAATATTATTTAATATCGAAAACGGAATTGACATAACTGATATTGAACTTAAAACAAGTTCTATGGTTTACAAACTCTACGAGCTTACTTATGAAGAAGTTTTGGTGGTTGAGCCAGAGTTTAGTTTGAGTAAAGAAGAGTATGATAATTTCAAAATAGATGTATAACAAAATTATGGAAACTAATAAGCAACTCGATTTATTTGATAATGAAGAATGGTCATTTCTTCATTCGGTATATGGCACCTTTCCAAATAATGAATTTTCCGAACTAGAATACAAATCGGCACAAGGTGGTTTTCCATCTGATTTTTGGAAAACCTATTCTTCTTTTGCTAATAGCAATGGAGGTTTAATTGTTTTTGGAGTTTCCGAAACAAAAGGAATGCTCAAAATTGATGGACTTGATACTGATAAAATTAACAGTCTTAAAAAAATATTTTGGGATAAAATCAACAATCCCGATACCACAAATTGCAATCTATTAACAGATGAAGATGTCAAATCGGTTGAAATTAAAGGAAAAATAGTCCTTATTTTTAAAATCCCTAATGCCAAAAGAACCCAAAAACCTGTTCATTTAACACGTAATCCTTTTGAAAACACCTACAAACGCAACCACGAAGGAGATTATAAATGTACCAAGGAAGAAGTAAGGCGAATGCTTGCCGATGCAGATACTACGATGCAACACGACAGCCGAATTTTAGAAGGTTTTACCATCGATGATATTGATTTAAACAGTTTAAAAAAATACCGCCAATTATTTGCTGCTGCAAAGCCTTCTCATCCTTGGTTAGTATTAGAAGACATTGAACTGTTAGAAAAATTAGGCGGATATAGAAAAGACCGTGTAACTAAAAAACAAGGATTTACGGTAGCGGGTTTATTAATGTTTGGCAAATCCGAAAGCATTACAGATCAAGAATGTGTGCCTAACTTTTTTCCAGATTTTAGAGAGATCCTTTCAAACGATCCAGACATTCGTTGGACAGATAGAGTAATACCTGACGGAACTTGGGAAGCTAATTTATTTCAATTTTATTTAAAAATCGGACCGCGCCTTTCTTCTAGTTTACCCAAACCTTTTCAATTAAAAGATGGCGTTAGACAAGATGAAACTCCTGCACATATTGCCTTGCGTGAAGCATTTGTAAACACCTTAATCCATACAGACTATACAGCACCAGGTAATATTGTCATCGAACACAAGACAAATAGTTTTATGTTTTCTAATCCAGGAACATTATTGGTTACACTACATCAATACTATCAAGGCGGTATAAGTGAATGTAGAAACCCAAGTCTTCAAAAAATGTTTTTAATGATGGGTAGTGCAGAAAAAGCAGGTAGTGGTGTTAATAAAATTATGGCAGGTTGGGATTATGCACATTGGAGAATTCCTTATTTACAAGTAAGTCAACAGCCTGATAGATTAACTCTCGAACTTCCTATGTTTAGCATTATCCCGGAAGACACGCTTGATGTACTTCGTGATTTATTTGGTTCAGATGTGGATGCTTTAGGAAAAGATGAATTAACTATTTTGGCAACCTGTCATATTGAAGGTGAAGTTTCTAATAGTAGGTTGCAGTATATGATAGACCAACACAAAACAGAGATTACTAGAATACTTCAAGAATTGTGTAAACAAGGGTATTTAATATCCGAAAATAAAGGAAGATGGACAACTTACCACCTAAATTCTGAAGGCTCTGAATACTTTGAGAATAGAAAATTTTCTTTGGTGGACACCTCAAAAAACTTAGTGGACACCTCTAGCAACTTAGTGGACACTTCAAGTAACTTAGTGGACACCTCGGTGAATAAGGTGGACACTTCCAACAATATAGTGGACACTATTCAAAACAGTGGCAAAGAACGCTTAAAGAAAGAAGATTTACATATACAAATAATGGAAGTATGTAAGGATGATTTTAAATCAATTGATATAATCTCAAAACTTATTAATAAGGATGTGAAGTACCTGAAAAACAAAATTATACCTGAACTTGTTAAAAGTGGTAAATTAGAAAGATTATATCCAAATATAAACCATCCCAATCAAGCATATAAATCAAATTTATAATATAATTTGATATATTTAAAGCAGAAGTACTACAAATTTATATTGAGTAAAAGCTGCGATATAATCAATAAAATGCTCAATATAAATTAAAACAAGATTACAAGTAAATTATAGCGATGGCTCAAAAGAAACGTAAATTAAAAATAATGGTAGGTTCTACCGTATATGGTTTTGAAGATCAATTGTCTCAAATTGTAGCACAGTTGCAGCTTTTAAATTATGAGGTAATGAATTCACACAATGGTAGTATTAAAGTCAATCCTCATTTATCAAATCTAGACAATTGCCTAGCAGCTGTTGAAGAGTGCGATTTGTTCTTGGGCATTATCAGGCCATATTATGGCACTGGAAACATAGATGGAACCAACATAACTTTTGCCGAAATTAAAAAAGCAATTGAACTAAAAAAACCATACTGGTTTTTAGTGCATAGAGACGTTGTTTTCGCTCGATTACTTTTTGATAAAATGAAACTTTCTGATGGAGCTAAAATTGAAATAGAACCTAATAAATTTTTTGACCAACGCACTATTGCTATTTACGATTATGTGATACAAAATCACGTAGAAGTAAAATTACGTAACGGAAACTGGGCACAAGAGTTTTATAGATTAGATGAAATGATGACCTACATAACTACTCAATTTTCTGATTTAGATTTTGTAGAAAAAATTTTAAACGAAAAACCTATAAATGATGGACAATAGTTTTATTATAGATAACTTGTTGCAACAACAAGAAGGAACTCGTTTAGAGTATATGGCAAACCCTACCAAAGAAGCTATTGCCAAAACAATTACTGCATTTATCAATACGCAAGGTGGCGATTTAATTATTGGTGTTGAAGATAATAAAAAAGTGGTAGGTATAGAAAATGCCGAAAAATTAAAAGTAGTTATTCAACGTCTTTTAATTGAAAATATTAGACCAATTGCTCCAATATCGGTTCAGGTTATCAATTATAAAAGGAAAGAGCTTATCTTAATAAGTGTTTGGGAAGGAGCAAAAAAACCCTATCAGTTTAAAGGAAAAATATACAGCAGAGAAAATGATGCAACTAAAATTTCCAATTTAGAAACTTTATCTTCATTAATCAATAAAAGAAAAAAAGCAGATTTCGATTGGGAACGCCGTACCGTATTAGGTGCAACGATAAATGATTTGGATATTGAGGAAATTAACCAAACAATAGCACTTTACAGAGCCTATAAACCTGATAGTGTTATTGAAGATGCTGAAGATTTTTTATACCAAATGGGCTTGTTGCAGAGTGGTAGTTTAACCAATGCTGCAATAGTGCTTTTTGCAAAAAATCCGGCAAGATTTATTCCACAATCCAGAATTAGATTAACGATTTATCCATCAAATAAAAGTGGTGATGTTTTCTTAAATGATAGAATATTAGAGGGAAACATTTTTAAAAATATAGCCACAATTATAGATTTTGTTGGCATTTACTTTGGAAAAAAATTAATTGTAGATGGTAATATAAGAACTGAAAAGACAAATTATCCTCTTTTTGCTATGAGAGAAGGTATCTTAAATGCAATTGTACATCGTGATTATAATTCAGTAAATGGTTTTATGCAAATTTCAATTTTTAGTGATAGAACCGAAATCTCAAACTATGGTGGATTACCAAATGGAATTACTATAAAAGACCTTAAAAAAGAACATAATTCAGTACTTAGAAACCCTGATATTGCACAAATTTGTTTTATTAGAAAATATATTGAAATGTTAGGTAGTGGTACTCTACGAATGATTAAAGATTGCGAAAACAATGGTTTTAAATCACCAGTATGGACAGATAAAGATGATGTTACAACTGTTGTATTTCCTGAGCTAACAATGTTAGGTAAAAATAATGAGGGTGTAAATGAGGGTGTAAATGAGGGTGTAAATAAAATAGCTTTTGAAGATGAAAGTGAGGGTGTAAATGAAGATCTAAATATGGTTTTAAATCTTATAGAAAAAGAACCAGGTATTAAAGCTCCAAAAATAGCAGAATTAGTACAAAAAGGATTGTCAACTGTCGAACGATATATAAAGAAACTGAGAGACCAAAATTATATTGAATTTAGAGGAGCAGCTAAAAACGGAGGTTATCACAGAAAAGCTTAGCACAAAACCTAATATGCTTATAACAGAACCTCAATCCTTACCACAGAACCTAGCTTATGTGGTAAGAATATAAATTATACAATAAGTAAAACAATGGCAAACAATTTCATAACCAATAATAAAACCCATAAATCACTAAAAGGCAGATTAAATACATTAATCGGAATTAGTGATGAACTTAAATTTCTAGTAGGTTTCTTTTATTTTTCAGGTTGGCAAGAACTCTTTGAAAATCTTAAAAAGAATGATAAACTAACACTAAAATTATTAGTTGGGCTACAAGTAGATCAAATTCTAAATAAAATTGTAGAACACGGTAGTCAGGAAGACGAACAGTCACAAGACGACCAATTCAATCAGTTTATGACTTCAATGGGTAATGCCATTAACAATGAAGAAATGGACACAGAAGCATTCTACAACCAAGTGGAATTCTTTCTGCAAATGCTAAACGAAAAACGATTAATCATTCGCAAAACCGAAAATTCAAACCACGCTAAGTTATACCTATTCCGATTGAACGAAGAACAGGCAGAAATACAAGCAATGACAGGGCAATTTATTACCGGTAGTAGTAATTTAACACGTGCTGGATTATCAGGTCAAGAAGAGTTTAATGTGGAGATAAAAGATTATGGTTTTACCGAAGCAGAAACCTATTTTGATGAACTTTGGGAACGAGCTATTCCTATTTCAGAAATCGAAAATCGAAAAGAGTTTCTTATTCAATTCATTCAGCATAAATCACAAGCAGCTTCAGTAACACCTTTTGAGGCTTATGTTTTAATACTAAAAACCTATTTAGACTTACAGCAACAAAAACAAATAAAACCCGAAGTAGAAGATCTACTAGAAGAAATTGGATATAAAAAATACAGTTATCAAACCGATGCAGTAAACCAAGCATTATCAATAATAGAGGAATATAACGGAGTTATTATAGCAGATGTGGTAGGTTTAGGAAAATCGGTAATTGCTTCATTAATCGCTAAAAATTTAGGTAAAAGAGGAATGGTGATTTGTCCTCCTGGTCTTATTGGAGATAGAACATTTAGTACCGGTTGGTGGGGTTACATTAACGAATTCAAACTGGATAGTTGGCTTGTAGAAAGTCGGGGGAAATTAGAAGATTTGGCAGATACCATTCAAACCAAAGGAATTGAAGTGGTTATTGTCGATGAAGCACATTATTTCAGAAACCAAGATACGGCAGATTATGAAGCATTATTAACTATTTGTAGAGACAGAACCGTTATTTTATTAACGGCTACGCCTTTTAATAATTCTCCTGCGGATATATTTTCATTGTTGAAATTATTTATTGTTCCAGGAAAGTCTGGGATTACAATTGATGACAATTTAGAAGGATTATTTCGTGGTTTTAATTACAAATACAAAAGACTTTCAGACATCATTAAAAATTGGAATTCTAATAAACCACAAAAAAGACAAAAAGCAGAAACGCTTTATCGTACAATGCTAGGTCAGGAATTGCCTATAGATATTAATATCGTTCGACACGAAACCAAAGTGTTAGCCAATCAAATCAAAAATATTATTTCATCTGTAGTAATTCGTAGAAACCGACTAGATTTAAAAGAGGATTACATCTATAAAGCAGAAGTGGGAGATTTATCTAAAGTAAAAGATCCGGTAGAATTATTTTATCATTTATCGCACGAACAAAACACTTTTTACGACAGAATTCTAAACGAATATTTTGAAGAAAACGGAAGGTTCAAAGGAGCAATTTATCAGCCATTCAGTTATGAAAAAATAGTTGATGAAGAAAAATTAGACGAACAAGGAAACAGACAATTCCAACAACAACAAAACTTATTTGATTTTATGAGACGTTTATTAGTGAAACGTTTCGAAAGTTCCTTTGGTGCGTTTAGCCAATCCATAGACAGATTTTTACAAGTTCACTTATTAGTCAAAGAATTTATAGATAAATCTGGAGGAAAATATATTTTAGATAGAGGTTTAATAGAACGAATGATGTCTAACAAAGAAGAAGAAACCTTAGATTTAGATTTTAAAACCGCAATTGAAGAAACCCTTAAAAAATATAGTACCGATTCTTTAAATAAAAAAGTACCTAAAAACAATACAGTTTATGACGTAAATGATTTTCAAAGAAAAACAGATTTTTTAGCAGATTTAGAAAGTGATATAGTGGTGTTTCGGGAAATACAAGACCAATTGGCAGCATTGAAAATTGTAGATAATGATCCAAAAAGAGAACGTATAGCCGAAGAAATAAAAGCCATTCTAGCAGCTGACAAAAACAGAAAAGTGATATTGTTTTCAGAATACGTAGACACTATAAAACATTTGGAACGTTATTTCCGTGAAAAATTTGGAATTAGATTAATCGTTTGTGATGGTAAAGTTTCTCCAGCATTAGCTAAAAATCTAAATACAGATTACAATGCACAATACAAAGGAACACAAACCAATCACTTTGATGTTCTACTAACGAGTGACAAGCTTTCTGAGGGCTTCAATTTAAACCGTGCTGGTGTTATTATTAATTATGATATTCCTTGGAACCCAACAAGAGTTATTCAAAGAGTAGGTCGTATAAATCGTATTGGAGCAAAGGTATTTGATGAATTATACATTTATAATTTTTTCCCATCCGAAATGGGTGCAGATATTGTAAAATCAAGAGAAATTGCAGCCCAAAAAATGTTCTTAATTCACAGTTCATTAGGCGAAGATGCTAAAATGTTTGACGACGAAGAAGAACCAACAGCAGCAGGACTATACCATAAACTAAATCAAAATCCAGATGAAGGTGGTGAAGTTAACACTTCAACCCACATTAGAAATACGTTCAAGGTCATCGAAGAGAAATATCCAGAGGTTATTAAAAAGATTAGCAATTTACCAACTAGAGTGAAAACTGCTAAAGCATTTGATAAATATCAACTCAATGTATTGCGAAAAAAAGGATTAAGTCTATTTGCTCAAATTATAGAAAAAGAAGAAGAAGTTCACACTAATATCAAAGAAGTAACTTTTGAAGAGTTATTGGTAAATACACAATGTGAATTTGAAGAAAACAAATTACCGCTTTCAAAAGACTTTTGGAATAATTATGAAAATATAAAAACTTTCAAACCTAATTACAAAACTGGAAGAAGTGATATTGCGTTGGAAGCAAAAGCAAAAGAAAACTTAAAAGTGTATCAAAAATTATTACCCGGAAATGAAGAAAATTTATTCAATTTTGTAAAAATGCTTATTAAAGATTTAAACAAATATCATACTTTATCTAGTAAAACTTTAAGAAGACTTGCTAGCGAAAAACCAGAGAATTTAATTAAAATAAAAAATTTTAAAGATTTTACAGAGGAGATTAATTGGATTAGAAATCATTTTGGCGACGACTATTTAGATAGAATTCTTAAAAGAGTAGACAATCAAAAAAATGAAGTGATTATAGCGGTAGAAAATCAAACAAATAATGCTAAAATATTAAATGTTGTGTAAGATCTTATAATTGATGTTAAATAATTGATTATCAATGATTAGAGTTGGATAAATTAAAAGATAATTCCTCTGTTTTTAGCTTCTCTCACTAATTCAATATCGGTTTTATCTTTTATATCCAACATTTTTTTTAAGTCTATTTTTCTTTTTTCAATGGCGCTTAATGATATTGGAATATATTGTGGAATATCTATTGTTTTGGTTCCTTTCGAAAGATGAAAAAGAATTTGTTTATCAAAAAGATCAATTTCCATAGTTTCTTGCTCTGATTGATCTAACATTTTTTGAATGGATTGACTATAATAAATTTCATTATTGATGACTTTATTAAAACCGAAAAGGAGTTCGTCGAATGTCAAATCATTTTTTATAACAAGTCCCAGCGGATCGATAGCCTCTATAATTGTTCTAATTTTCAGCAACTCGGTGTACATGGTAAGCAAAATAATTTTGCAATTGGGCATATATTCTTTCAAGAGTTTGGCTAAATCTTCTCCAGAAAAAATTCCTTTTTCATCATAAGAAGGCATGCTAATATCCAGAAATGCAATGTCAAAGGCTCTGGTTTCTGGGTTTGTTATGACATTATACCCTGATTGGCAATCCTTTGCTTCGGTTATAAAAAATTCGTATTGTTTCGGATTGTATCTGGTGATGGCATTTTTATACCCTTGAATGATGAATGGATGATCATCAACAATTAATACATTATTTTTAATTGTGGTTGTTATAGTTTCTGAATCAATTGTCATTTCTAATAATTTTTATACTGGTACTGTTACTTTAATTGTTGTTCCTTCTCCTTTTTTTGAGTTTATCTTAAAAGTTCCATTGCATTCGTTAACTCTTGATAGCATATTTTGCAATCCAATTCCCTTTTTGGCTTTTTTCACATTAAAACCAATTCCGTCGTCAGTAATTTGCAATAATAATTTGTCAATCCCTCTTTTGAATTCTATTTTAATGACATTGGCATTCGCATACTTATTAATGTTTTGTAAAGACTCCTGAACAACTCTATATAAATTAATTTTAACTGTATTATCAATTAATTCCCATTTAATACTAGAATCTATATAAGAATTTAGTTTTGGACTAAAGGTCTTTTTTTGTTCTTCAAGCAAATCAATAATAATGGATACGAAGTTATTAATTAATTCCGATTTTTCCCTATTCAAATCATGTGAAATTTCACGAATATTTTGTTCGATATTTTTCAATTCAACAATATAACTGTATCTCTGTTCAGAAGCAAGTTCATCATTAAATTTATTTAAACTATCCAAATTCATTCTCACCCCAAACATTCTTCCCAAAACACCATCGTGCAGTTCTTGTGCTACACGCTTTTTCTCAATTTCCCTAATGGTTTCTACATCGTTTTGTTGTGAAATCATCAAATTGTAGATTTCCTCATTGGTTTTTTGCTGTTCTTGTTTGAATAGCAATTCCCTGTTTTTGGTTTTTTGCTCTTTAATGATGTATAAAAACACAATAAACACTAGAACGGATCCAAAGATATAAACTATATTCCTGTTTTGCTCTGTTAAAGCGGTATTTTCTTGTTTGATTTCGTCCGTTTCATACTCAATTCGAGCAAATTTATCTGCAATTTTTCGATCGGCTTTTTGCAAACTATCATTGATATGGATGTATATTGTGTTATATTCCGCCGCTTTTTCGGGTTGAATAATAGCCAATTGCTTTAATGGTGCCAATAGATTTCTAGGGATTTTCGATTCACGTGCTTTAGCTAAAGCTTCATTGGAATATTGCAAGGATTTACTCAGATTCCCTTTTGAAGCATAATATTCGGATAGATGCAACTGACTTAAAATAACATTAGACGTTAAATTTAAACTGTCTCTAATTTTTAGTGATTTATAAAATAAATCCGGAAGCTCTTGAGGTATGTTTAATTTGAATCGACAATACCCTAAGTTTTCCATTAACAAAGCATATACAAAGGGTTTGTATAAAACTAAATCCTTTTTTTGCTCTAAGCCTTTTTCAAAATAGTGAATGGCTTTCTGGTATTGTCCCCTGTTCAAATACACCAAACCCAAATTGTTCATTGAAGTAGCTTTCGCTTGCATTTCTATTAGAATCGTATCTTCACTTAAATTTAGTGCTTTTAGGTGAAATTCAATAGCTTTATCATATTCTCCAAATTCATTATAGACTAATCCCAAAAGGTTATATAATTCATAAACCAAATCGTTAGCTTTTTCCAATTTCAGTGAACTCAATGCCTTAAGTGCAGAAATTTCACTACCTGAAATATCGCTTTCATTATATTGCAACAACGCTTTATTGAACCTTGTCCTGGCAAGATTCAAATTATCGTTTTGTTTTACATATATTTTTTCTGCTTTGAAATAATGCAAAAAAGCACTGTCCGAAACCCCCAGTGAGCTATAATAATCCCCCAAATAAGAATAAGCTCTTGCGGTACTCAAAGTATCGTTACTACTTAACGATTTTTCTAATACCATTTTTGAAATTGAGCCAAACTCTTTCCAATTCTTCAAATTATAATAGCGGTTGGCAATTCGGAATAAATTGACTCTTTGCAAGGAGTCGTCAGATTGTTCGATAACAACCTCATACGCTTTCTTGATATATGCTTGTCGTTTTTTTATGGTGAAATTAACATCATTAGCATTTGATAGATAATTAGATAAACTATCTTCTGATGTAAAATGTACAGTTTGGTTTAATGGATTCTTCTTTGTACAACCAAAGAAACCAATAAGCAACAGTAGTATGTAGAATAAGTTTTTCAATAGTTTTTTTTGAATGGCATCAAAAATACTAAAATAAAACTATTGGCATAAAAAAAGGCTATCAATTTTTATGATAGCCTCGAATTATTTAAAATAATATGCCTTATAACTAAAATTTATATTAGTAGTCATATCTCCAACTACGTCCAACAGCTCCTTGTCCAGCGTGATCATATCTCCAACTACGTCCAACAGCTCCTTGTCCAGCGTGATCAACAGTTGTTGTTGCAGTTACATTTATTTTACTTTCAGGTGTAGTGAAAGATGTTAATATCATTACCAATGATAATAGTCCGATTGCTAAAATAGATTTTTTCATAATGTGTGTTTTTTTTAAATTGTTATTTTGTTATTTTTTTTATACTTTATTTGTGTAAGCAGTAGTGAGTACTGATTGACGGTGTAAAAGTAAATAGTGTTTCCAAATTAGAGCACTGAAAATGGGCGTTTTTGGTAGAATGTAGTTGTTTGATAGTGAATGACCATCAAATTAGGGTAGATGGATTTTTATTAAATCTCTAAATAGTTGCCATTTGCAAAATCAGCGATGATCAAATCAATATTTTCCTTGTAGGATTTGGAAAAAGGGATTTTGGTTGGGGTATTTTTGATATAACAAACCGCATTTCCGGTGTGAATTCTAGAAATATAATTGCGGTTTACAATATAACTATTATGAATTCTAGTAAAAGGATTAGATAAAATACCTTCAAAATGTTTCAATGTTTTGAAAGCCGTAACCATTTCGCCATTGTTTAAATGGATGTCCGTCGAGTTATTATCAGCCTGGAAATAGCAAACATCATTCGCATCAATGTATCTATAATCGCCATACGATTTAATGCATAATATTAAAGGTTGTGTTACAATTGGAGCAGTTTGTTGTACAAAAGTATCTGGAATTTGTTCTTTTAAAAAAGCTGAAGTTTCATCTGGATCAGAAGATTCTTCTTTAGGTTCTTGAAAATTATCGGTAGATAGAGTTTGTTCTACTATGAGTTCCTGATGAGTTTTTGTAACTTGATTTTGAGTAATAAAACCTTCTTCCTCTCCAATTGATTTTTTTATTTTAAGAATCGATTTTATTAAATCAATACGTTGCACCGGTTTAATCAAATAATCTGCCACTTCGTATTGAATGGCATCAAAAGCCAATTCTTTTTGGGTAGTCGTAATGATTATTTTGGGAATTGTTTTTAAATAACGATACAATTCATTGATGAGCGCCAATGATAAATTACTAGTTGTATCGGCTGGATCAATTTCTAGAAAAATTAATTTTGGAGAATGTTCGAGAATTAAATTTAAACCATCCTTATAATTATTAGCCGAAGCCACAAAGACAAGCTCCGAAAAACCATCAGCGATTGCCTTAGTTTTCAAAACACTTTTTTGATTGTCATCAATAATAATGTACGGGTAATTCATCAATGTTTTGTCCTAATTTGTCAGGCATAACATTAGATAATCGAAGTAGAAACTTCAAATAATTAGCATTACAGTAGTTTTGGGGAAACTAATTAAATAAATCTTTCCTTTTTTACTAAAAAGACCTATTTAGCACGCTAAAAATAAACATTTACATCATTATTCGTTGAAGTTGTTAATATTAAATTAATAAATGTTAACACAATTAGATGAAGTGCAAATAAATCTGATAAAGCGCAATGCAACACTGATAAATTCTCTAAGAAATTAAACTCAACACTTATTTAATAATCAGAAAAAAATTATACATTTGAAAAAAAAATAGAAAAATGAAACGCCCACGACAATTATCATTGACACACACCAATATGATTATAGGCGTTCCATCTTCCAATAAAAAAACAAATATTATAAACAGATGAAACGCCCACGACAATTATCATTGACACACAC
>JACCDH010401659.1_pt1 | contig 14903 bp, 13 predicted proteins | sample 7442481 | NCBI WGS metagenome assembly JACCDH01 (sample SAMN15323433, study PRJNA562643) | freshwater metagenome | isolation source: river surface water | place: USA:Blue River Watershed | collected 2017-08-15
AAGCGCCTTTTAAATGGGATTGTTGGTAATTCTGGTAAGCCGTAGGGCTATTGGTCGCATCTACCAACACGATTGCGTTGGACTGCACCGCATTGATTAATTGACTAGGAGTGAGTATTGGATTCATGTTAGTATAAAATTAACTAGTATAAACTTAGTTATTTTATTTCAATTATAGCCACAAAAAAAGCCTCGAATTGCTTCGAGGCTTTTGCCTTTTGGGTGGATGATGGGGTTCGAACCCACGACCCTCGGCACCACAAACCGATGCTCTAACCAGCTGAGCTACAACCACCATTTGTATAACGGGTGCAAAGATAGCACAAATGTTTGCTTTCGCAAATAAAATTTAAAAAAAATATAGCAATTTTAAATCAAATCCCCTAAGCTATTGACTGCCAAATACCTTTCGACAGTAAATCCTTCAGCGTGCTCTACTCCAACCAACCGTCCTAAATCTCTAGAACGATAATTTAAGCTTTCTAAAAAGTTTTTACTCGTTATGGGCGACTCGGGTTCATTAGAATTAGGATCGTTTTTTACTGTTTTTTTAAGGCGAAAATTTAGAAAAATAAAGTACTTTTTTAGCGTGTGTCACAAAAGTGTCACAAAATGGGTTATGAATTTAAAAATTTAAAGAAAATTAAACTTGCAAATGGAAGAGTTGGAATATCATTCTTCTACGACAAGAAAAGGTATCGTTATTTTAATGGTAAAGCAATTGAAACTGATTTCCAACCAAACACGTGTAGGGCGAATCTAAAGGACAAACAGCTTGAATTGATGTTTCAGGCTTTCTTAGAAAAATTGGAGAAAGGGTGGCGTCCTACGGCAGAATTAAAGTTAAAAAAAATCAAACCAGTTGACATCCCCCTTATTGAGGCAGTTTCATTAGCATTTGAGCAGAAAAAGAAAATGGAATACAGCACACGTTATAAAAAAGATTTGACTTGTGCTATTAATAAAATAAACTTGTACCTAACAGATAATGATTACAAAAAAATGATGCTAAGTGAATTTGATGCTGGAATAATCAAAGATTTACTTAATTATATCAGTTCCTCCAAAAGGGTACAATTGAATTATAAGAACAACTACTCTTCTTTACTTACAGAGTATTTTGAAAAGTACAAAATGTCAAACCCTTTTCGACAAATCAAGTTGGTTAAACAAGAAGAAGTGCTTCATAAACCAATTAAGGACATTAAGTTAGTATTTGAAGAGTTACGAATTGCTAACTCCAATTTACATCTATGTTGTTTATTAGCCTACGGATGTTTGCTTAGACCACACAGAGAAATTAGAAATCTAAAATGGGGAGACTTCAATGATGACTGTACCTTTATAAGTCTTTCAGGGTCTAAAAATAAAGGGAAGAAAAACAGAATCGTTCCTATCCCTAAATTCGTTCAACAATATCTAGCAAAGGGGGTTGATGAACATAACATTTTTACCAATTCACTTCAAGTGTACAATGAATATTACTTCAAAACATTATGGGGTAGATTCAAAAAAGAATCTGAATTAATTAAAGAAGATAATACTCTATACAGTTTTAGACATACTGGAGCAATCAATGTTTATGAAAAAACTGGCAGTTTAAGCAAGCTACAACAAGTAATGGGTCATACTAATCTAAATACCTCCCTCACCTATTTAAGAGGTTTAGGAGTAAAACAATTAACGGTAGAAGATATGCCTGAACTTTTGTAAGACACTTTAATCAGATATCAATTTATGACTTTTAACGTTATTAAAAGTGCCGTTTAAAAAAGACATGTGTAACATATATAAAAAAAATCTATAAAAAACTTGTGTATTAAATTTTATTTCGTATCTTTGCAAAACATTAAAACGTTTTGCATTAAAAAATATTAACAAAATCAAGAACTCTGCTATTGCAGATACCAACCTGTTTATTTACGAATTTAAAAGGTGGTCAAATCGATTAGGGCATTAAAATTGTCAAATAAAAGAGTAAACTATGGAAAAAATTATCTTCAAACGGAGTATATGTACTCCTTACGCAACAAAATACATTAATTCAAGCCTCAAAAGCTTGAATTTTTTTTTCAATACCTACCCTAAAATTAAGGTAAATGAATGGCTAGGAAACTGTACTGTTTTTTAACTATTCAAATAATCTTAAATTTAAATTTTAAAACTCAGAAAATGAAAATACAAAATTTAAATTTAGTCACTGTACCCCTAGAAACTTTAGCAGATACAATCAGAGAAATTGTAGCATCAGAATTACAAAAAGTAATTAAAATAAACATTTCTTCAAAATTAAATGATAGTACCGATGAGATTCTAACAAGAGAAGAAGTTTGCCGATTACTAAAAATAAGCAACACCACTTTATTTAATTGGGATAATAATAAAATATTAGAAAATCATAAAATCGGAAGGCGAGTTTATTATAGAAAATCTGATGTGTTAGCATTATTAAAACCTATTTAAAAGTGCTTAAAATAAACTTTAGGGGGCTTTAAAATCAGGGCTGTAGTAGCCAAAATCAAAAATTAAAACTGAAAAGCATAAGTGATGCTTTGCATTGCCATGGCATCGCTATGGCATTACTTTAACAAAAAGAAAAAAAAATGGGTGAAATAAAATTACCACAAACAGAAAAAAGGTCGGTATTAAAATTACATACTGACAAAGATGATAAATCATCAGAATTACAATTGATACTTGAAAATTCTAAGATTAAAGCTAATGAAAAGTATGACAAACCAAGAATCGCATGGGAATACAGAAGCAGTGAGTCAGAGGAATTCAAACCAATAGGGACAATTGATAATTTCAGTTTAGTGATTGGAAGGGCAAAGGCTAAAAAATCATTTTTTATTGGAATGGCTGTTTCGACTGCTTTAAGCAAGAATGCCTTACACGGAAGATTTAGAAGTAATCTAAGTGAAAATAAAAACAAAGTTCTTTATTTTGACACAGAACAAAGTGGTTATCATGTTCATTTAGCTTTAAAAAGAATTTGCACACAATTAAATGTTACTGAACATGAAAACCTAGAGGTTTACTGTTTAAGAAAATTAAGTCCTAAGGAGAGGTATGAAGTAATAGAATATGCGATTTATAACAATCCTGAAGTTGGATTTGTAGTAATAGATGGAATCAAAGATTTAATCAATTCGATAAATGATGAAAATGAAGCTTCAAAAATAGCTAATAGCTTGTTGAAATGGACTGAAGATAACCAAATTCATATCGTAACCGTTTTACATCAAAATAAAGGTGATAATAATGCTCGAGGTCATTTGGGAACTGAACTATTGAATAAAGCTGAAACAGTCTTAACGGTTACTGTTGATACTAAAAACAAAAATATCTCAATTGTAGAACCACAACATTGTAGAAATATGCCATTTGACCCGTTAGCATTTCAAATAAGCGAAAATGGTATTCCAGTATTAGTTGAAGATTTTATAAAGAGCAGCTCCAAAAAAGATAGATTTGACATTTTTAATGAAACTGATGAAATCAAGTTAAATTTATTAAAAAAAGCTTTTGGAGAAAGAAAAACCTTGACTTATACTGAATTGAAAACAGAACTCAAATCTGCATATAAATTAATTTACCGGTTGAATTTTTCCGATAATAAAATTAAAGATTTTGTTACACATTGTAGGGAAATAAAGTTGATAATTCAAGATAAAGAGAAGAAACCTTATTATTTAAACAGTTCATTTTAATGTACAGTTTAATTATAAAGTTTAAGCGTATTTATATACGCTTTTAAACTTTTAAACCTTTGATTGAGTTAAACTATGATACAATAGTAGAAAGAACAGTCCTTTTTAGGGCTGTTTTTTCTTTTGGTAAAATTGTACTAAAAAAAGACCGCCAAAAAAAACAATGTTGCTCCTCAGCCAAAATTTAGATTAAGTTTGATAAGTTAAATGATTGACCCCAACCATTTAAATGCTCAAATTTTAATTGTAAGCAAAGAAAAATACAAATCTTACAAAGTAATTCAAAAGGTTAAAAACTTCTCTAAAAACCTATGATTATGTGATTCCATCAAAAGAAAAATTGAAATATTAAGTTTCAAATTATCCCTAAAACATCTATCCTAAAACCATTAGCATTTTCAAGAAATTTCTGCTATTTTTACCACTCAAGAAATAATTAAAAACACACCCAAATCCATACTGTATAATGTCAGAAGAACAAAAGAAACAACTTGAACAACAACTTTGGAATATCGCCAATACCCTTCGTGGGAAAATGAATGCCGACGAGTTCCGAGATTATATTTTAGGATTCATTTTTTACAAATACTTGGCGGAAAAAATGGAGATTTTCGCAAATGAAATCCTTAAACAAGATAAAATATCATTCCGTGAAATAAAACTAACAGACCCACACGGTCAAGAATACATCGAAGCCATTCGTGAGGAATCATTGGAAAAATTAGGTTACTTTCTTAAACCTGATGAATTATTCAGTGAAGTGGCTAAACGAGGGAATAGTGATGTGGAGGGAGTGAACAACTTTATCTTGGAAGACCTTCAAAAAATTCTAACCAACATTCAGTTGAGTACTATGGGTACAGAGAGTGAAGAGGACTTTGACAACCTTTTCGAAGACATGGACTTGAACAGTACCAAACTCGGAAAAACTCCTGAAGCACGAAATGAAATCATCTCAAAGGTTCTTTCTCATTTAGATAAAATTGATTTTGAATTACAAAATTTGGAATCAGATGTTTTGGGAGATGCTTACGAATATTTGATTGGTCAGTTTGCGAGTGGTGCAGGAAAAAAGGCGGGAGAGTTCTATACTCCGCAGAGTGTAAGTACTATCCTCGCGAAAATTGTAACCACAGGAAAATCGAAGTTAAAGTCAGCGTATGACCCAACATCGGGGTCAGGGTCGTTATTGTTGCGAATTGCTAAACAAGTAAAAGAAGTAGGGAATTTTTACGGACAGGAAATGAATCGTACCACTTATAACTTGTGTCGAATGAACATGATTCTTCATGGGGTACATTACAAACAATTTGACATTAAACAAGAGGACACATTAGAACACCCTCAACACATGGGGTTGACTTTTGAAGCAATCGTTGCCAACCCACCCTTCTCTGCTCAGTGGAGTGCCAACCCATTATTTACGACTGACGACCGATTTTCTCAATATGGAAAATTAGCCCCGAGTAGTAAAGCTGACTTTGCGTTTGTTCAACACATGATTCATCACTTGTCGGATAACGGAATTATGGCTTTGGTATTACCTCATGGAGCATTGTTTAGAGGTGGTGCCGAACAACACATCCGTAAATACCTGATTGAAAATAGAAACTATCTCGATGCGGTGATTGGATTACCTGCCAACATTTTTTATGGTACGAGTATTCCAACCTGTATTATGGTGTTTAAGAAATGTAAGGAACACCCCGAAGATGTTTTGTTTATTGATTCAAGCCAACATTTTGAAAAAGTGAAAACCCAAAATGTGTTACGAGAGGAACATATCGACAAAATTGTGGATACTTACCGCAACCGTATTGAAGAAGACAAATATAGTAAACGAGCTACACTACAATTAATTGCAGATAATGAATACAACTTAAACATACCTCGCTACGTAGATACCTTTGAAGCCGAAGACAGCATAGACATTAACGATATTGCGAATGAGATAATAGCGTTGGACACACAAATTGCCAATACCAATAAAGTCCTTGCCGATTTCTGTAAACAATTGAATATTGTAACTCCTTTTTAAGATGGAAAGAATAAATAACACCCCAAGTTTGCGTTTTCCTGAATTTAAAGAAGAATGGAATATGAAAAAGTTGGACGAAATTTCAGAAAAAGTAAATAGTGGTAAAACTCCATTGGGTGGTCAAGCAGTATATGTTGAAAGTGGCATTTTATTCATACGAAGTCAAAATGTGATAGATAATAAATTGTCGTTTGAAAATTCAACATTTATAACTGAAAAAATTAACAATACAATGAAAAATAGTATTGTTGTCGCAAATGATATTTTATTAAATATTACTGGTGCATCTTTAGGAAGAAGTTGTGTTGTTCCAAATCATTTTAATATTGGAAATGTAAATCAACACGTTTGTATAATTAGGCTTAATAAAGAAAATGACCCCGCTTTTTTACAACCAATTTTTGCTTCTGAAAAAGGTCAAAACTTATTTATTAGCTTACAAACTGGTGGTGGTCGTGAGGGATTAAATTTTCAAAGTATTAGAGGAATTTCTTTGGCTTTCCCTACTCTCCCCGAACAAACCAAAATTGCTACATTCCTAACGGCAGCAAATAACAAACTACAAGCCTTAAAACAAAAGAAAACTCTTTTGGAACATTATAAAAAAGGGGTTATGCAAAAAATCTTCTCGCAAGAGTTACGTTTTAAGGATGATAATGGGATTGATTATCCTGATTGGGAAGATAAGAAGTTGGGGGAATGCTTAGACTATATTCAACCTACAAAATATTTGGTTTCAAGTACTGAATATGATAATTCATACACAACTCCCGTTCTTACTGCTGGTAAAACATTTATTTTAGGATATACCAACGAAACTAATGGAATTTTCGAAAACAACTTACCCGTAATAATATTTGATGATTTTACTACCGCTACTCAATTTGTTGATTTTCCGTTCAAGGCTAAATCTTCTGCAATGAAAATTTTGATTGCCAATGAAGGAACAAATATTAAATTCATTTATGAAGCAATGGAAGTAATGAATTATGAAGTCGGAGGACATGAGAGACATTGGATTTCAAAATTTGCTCCCTTAGATATTAGTGTTCCTAGCTACGAAGAACAAACCAAAATCGCCAATTTTCTATCAGCAATTGATGATAAAATCAATCATTGTCAGGGGCAGATAGAAAAAACGGAGATGTGGAAAAAAGGGTTGTTGCAACAAATGTTTGTTTAAATAGAAATAATTATGTACAAAATAAACAAGACAAGTAATAATGTCGTGAAATTAGAACAACGACTATTCAAAGAATTACACCTTAAAGAAAGAGAACATCTTCAAGAATGGATTGCTAAAAATCCTGAAATGTTGGGTGAAGAATTATTGATTATTCAAAAAGAATATGACGGTTTTAATGACACCAACGAGCGTCTTGATTTATTAGCACTTGATAAAGACGGTGGTTTAGTCATTATTGAAAATAAGTTAGATGACACAGGTAGAGATGTGGTATGGCAAGCACTTAAATATACATCATATTGCTCTACACTGACCACATCACAAATAATAAAAATTTATCAGTCTTATTTAGATAAATGGCAAAACGGTGACGATGCCAAACAAAATTTACTGGACTTTTTAGAAAGAAGTGATGAGGAATTATTATTAAATAGAAATGACCAACGACTAATATTTGTTGCCAATAATTACCGAAAAGAAGTTACCTCTACTGTTCTTTGGTTATTAAAACATAATATCCAAATACAGTGTTTTAGAGCAACTCCATACTCAATGGGAGAAGATATGTTTCTTCAAGTGGAACAAATCATTCCGTTACCTGAGACAAAAGAATTCATGATTGATGCTCAAGAAAAACAAAAGGAAGAGAATGACAAAAGTAAAACTATAGAAGAATCTGAGATACGATTAGTTAAGTTTTGGGGCTTACTGAAAAATTCCCTTAGAGAAAATAAAATTGACTTTTTGGAGAGAGTTAGTTCAAAACCGCAATATAGTTTAGGATTTTGGAAAGGGTCGGGAAAATTCGCATTTTGTATTGGTAGACAAACTTTTAGAGTAGAATTATATTTTTCAAACGACCCAAACAAGGAACTAATCGATGCAATGTACAAGTACAGGGAAACTATAGAAAACAACTTCGATGGTTTAATTACTTGGGAACGATTAGAAAATAAGAAAGCGTCAAGAATCCGTTTTGATATGCCAATTAACGAGGTAAAACTTTTGGAAGGTAAATTTAATGATGAGATATATTGGAATAATTTAATTAGCTGGTATAAGGACTCGATGATTAAATTTCATACTGCGGTAAATCCTGTTTGGGAAAAAGTTCAAAAGGAATTATAATGGCTAAACAACCCGAATTATTAGCAGAAATACAATCCAAAATAGGCAATTTTCTATCAGCTATTGATGATAAAATAAATCATTGTGAGGCACAGATAGAAAAAACTGAGGTTTGGAAAAAGGGGTTGTTACAAAAGATGTTTTGTTAGTTATATGGAAAAAGTAAAAAAAATACTAAAAGTACAAAATTCATTAATTATTCAATTGTTGATTGATATTAAATTTCAAACCAAGTATGAAAAAATGAATCAATTGGGAGAAATTACACCACATATTAACAAACGGTATTTGAACCATATTGCGATGCTTAGTTCTAACAATATTGTTACCAATTTATTCAAGCTGATTTATGAAGATAAAAATCATTCATTTCAAAAGGTTATCAACTTGATTGAACTAAACAAGCTCATTAAATTTAAAACGGATTTTGATTACTTCAAAGAAGAACTTGTAAGTATAAAACAACAATCGGATTTTTTAAAAATAAGACCTATTAGAGATAAGTATGTTGCTCATTTAGATTATGATAGAGAGGGGTTTTTATACGATTTGATTGAAATCAGTGATTTAATTTATCATATAGAAAAAAGTTTTAAAGTTTTATTTTACAGTATATCAGGAGAAAATGTAGATTTTGAATTTGAAAAAGATACTTTGACAGAATTATTGGAAGACTTTAAGATTATAACACAATCAAATTAGTATTAAAATGCCCAAACAACCCGAATTAGTATTAGAAGAACAATTAGTAGGTCAGCTGCAAAAGTTGGGTTACGGATTGGTGTACCTTAAAGATGAGAATGATTTGATTTCAAATTTTAAATCACAATTAGAGAAACACAACAACATACAATTCTCAGACAAAGAGTTTGAGAGAGTAATGAATATTCTCAGTAAAGGTTCGGTTTTTGAGAAAGCCAAATCTTTGCGAGAAAAACAACACATCATTCGAGATAACGGGGACAACCTGTATTTTGAATTCATGAATACCGAACATTGGTGTCAAAACCAATTTCAAGTGACCCACCAAGTAACCATTGAAGGTTCGTATAAAAACAGATACGATGTAACCCTTTTAATCAATGGATTGCCGATGGTTCAAATTGAATTGAAACGACGTGGTTTAGAATTAAAGGAAGCCTTCAACCAAATCAATCGATACCAAAGACATTCTTTTGGGTCAAATTCAGCCTTATACCAATATATACAGATATTCATCATTAGTAATGGGGTGAATACCAAGTATTATGCAAACAATAAGAATCAATCGTTCAAACAAACCTTTTATTGGACGGACAAAAATAATAAACGATTAACCAATATCTTAAACGGATTCACCTCTGAATTTTTAGAACCCTGCCATATCTCTAAAATGATATGTAAGTATATTGTTTTGAATGAAACCTATAAGATTCCTATGGTACTCCGCCCCTACCAATTTTATGCGGTGGAAACCTTAGTTGACCGAGTAAAAAACAGTGATAAAAACGGATACATTTGGCACACCACGGGTTCAGGTAAAACTCTAACTTCCTTTAAAGCAAGTCAAATTATTATGAATATGCCGAAGGTTAAAAAGGTTGTATTTGTAGTAGACAGAAAAGATTTAGATTACCAAACCACAAAAGAATTCAATAGTTTCAGTAAAGGAAGTATTGACGGAACAGACAACACCAAGGCGTTAGTAAAGCAATTTACGGACGACACCAAACTAATTGTTACCACCATTCAAAAGTTGAATACTGCTATCAGTAAGAATCAGTATTTAGACCAAATGAATAAACTCAAAGACGAAAAGATAGTTTTTGTGTTTGATGAATGTCACCGTTCTCAATTTGGGGAGACACACAACAGAATTAAAGCGTTTTTCAATAACATTCAAATGTTCGGGTTCACAGGAACACCAATTTTCGCTGACAACTCAGTTAAGAATGAATTAGGTCGAAGAACCACATCGGAACTTTTTGGAGATTGTTTACACAAATATGTAATTACAGATGCCATCAAAGATGAGAATGTATTGAAGTTCTCAGTTGAATATGTTGGTCGTTACAAACAAAAAGAAGGAGGTTCTAATGTTGATATTGAGGTAGAAGAAATTGACACTAAAGAGTTAATGGAATCTCCGTTACGATTAGAAAAAATCACAGACTATATCATTGCCAACCACAGCAGAAAAACACACAGCAAAGAATTCACAGGAATGTTTTGTGTGAGTAGTGTGGACACTTTAATCAAGTACTTTGACCTATTCCAAAAGAAAAAAGAAAACGGGGAACATAACCTAAGAATTGCAACCATTTTTAGTTATGCCTCCAATGAAGACGATGCAGATGCTAATGGGTTTATTCCTGAAGAAGTTTCTGTAGTTGAAGAGCCAAAAGCATTGTATGGATTGAATACCCACAGTAGAGATAAGTTAGAAGAATTCATAGGTCATTACAACACCATGTATGATACAAAATTCTCTACAAAAGACAGTGAGACTTTTTACAACTATTACAACGACATTTCCAAAAAAGTAAAAGAAAGACAGATTGATATTTTGTTGGTTGTGAATATGTTTTTAACGGGATTTGATTCTCCTACATTGAATACCCTGTATGTAGATAAAAACTTAAAATATCACGGATTAATTCAAGCCTATTCAAGAACTAATAGAATCATAAACGAACAGAAGTCACAAGGAAATATTGTGGTGTTCCGTAACTTGAAGAACGCAACAGATGATGCGATAACTTTATTCAGTAATAAAGATGCGGTGGATGTTATCATCATGAAACCGTATGAAGATTATACTGAAAAGTTTAACGAAGCCTTGAAACGATTAAATGAAATAACCCCAACAATTGATAGTGTTAACGATTTAAGAACAGAAGAGGATGAATTAGAGTTTGTCCAAGCCTTCCGTGACTTAATGCGACTAAAAAACATCTTAAACTCCTTCTCTGATTTTAGTTGGGACGACATCGGTATTGACGAACAAGAATTTGAAGATTATAAGAGCAAATACCTTGACCTTCATGACAAAGTAAAAAGTGAACATCAGGTTGAGAAAGTTTCGATATTGGAAGATGTAGATTTTGAATTAGAGTTGATTCACCGTGACGAAATTAATGTCACCTATATCATTCAGTTATTGATTAAATTGAAATCAAAAGTTGACCAAGAAGGTAAAGGTGGTGATACCGAAAGAGAAATCGCCAATATCATCAATACCCATACTCAATTAAGAAGTAAGAGAGAATTGATTGAAAAGTTCATCTCTCAGAACATACCTGAAATTGAAGACACTGATTCTATTCCACAAGAGTTTGATAAATTTTGGATGGAAGAACAACGAACTGCATTTAATGAGTTGATAAGGTCAGAGAACCTTTCTCCTGAGAAAACAGAACAATTAATCGAGAATTACCTATTTGCGGAGAGAGAACCTCTTAGAGACGAAGTTTTAGACCTTATTGAGGGAGACAAACCAACTCTTCTTCAAAGAAAAAAGATTGGTGACGGTATCTTGAAAAAAATCATGGATTTTGTGGATACCTTTATTAACGGAATGGATAGTTAAATAATGTATATCAGTTATGAATAGAATAGTCATTATAGGAAATGGTTTCGACCTTGCTCATGGTATGGAAACTAGATATTCAGACTTTGTTTTACAATTGCATAAAGATGTGTTGAAAGAATGTTTTGAAAAAGGGACTCGTATATTAGAAGATAAAGAATATTCACGAGAAGTATATTACCATATTGATGAATTGTTTGAGATAGAAATTCCGAAACAGTCAAACATAATAGAACTTCTTAAAAAAATTATTTCCATTGATAATCTAGGAGAATTAATAGAAAGCCTTAAAAGAATTGATATTAAATTTACTTGCTTTTCCAAATTACTTAACTCAAATGAATCATTATGGTTTAATTTCGAAAAAGATTACTTTCATGAATTATCAAAAATCTTTTCAGAAGGTGGCGATATAGAAAAACTTAACACTCAATTTTCTTCTATACGTAAAAGGTTAATTAAATATATTGAGAGCAAGCAAATTTTCCTTGACGAACAACACTTTGAAAAAAGTCAAGTAAAAAAGTTATTGAATCATTTTGTTGAAAAAATTGGTTCCACAGAACCCAACAATATCCTTTTTTTAAGTTTTAATTACACTAGAACATTGGGGGAATATTTTCATAGAACACCAGAGCAATACAACCCTAAAATAATTTACATACACGGAAATATTAACTCTACGAATGATGAAGTTGTTTTTGGGTATGATAATGATAGAGATACTACTTTCAATAATATAATGAATGGAACTGATACTAAATTTTTGAATTTTATAAAATCAGTTTTATATTCTAACAATGAAAATTATAATGAACTAGACGAATTCATAAGACAAGACATATTTGAAATTCAGATATTTGGTCATTCATGCGGTGTTTCAGATTTTAGTATCTTAAGGTATATGTTTGAAAATCAAAACTGTCGTAAAATTAAAATATTTTATAACCCTGAAGAAGGAAGCTCCGACTATACTCAAAAAGTACAATTTATTAATCTCATGATAGAAAATAAAGATAATAAGAGAAAGATAATTCCACTTTCAAGCTCAAACCCAATGCCTCAAATTCTAACTAGATTTAAGATAATTGAATAACAAGCCTCATTTTGTTAAAATTTCAAGCCCAATTTTAATTCAATAAATTTTGCAAAAAAGTCTTGTAAATTTATTTAATTAAATTATTAACTTTTTCTACACAAATCCTACAATCTAATGTTTCTCTTCGCTATTTTTGTGGATATGAAGTTGAAAAAATTATACAATACCCCAACCTTAGAATTCTATACACCTGATTATTCTACATCAGCAGAACTCCCTTTTGTTGATGGTGGACTACGTGCAGGATTTCCCTCGCCAGCCGATGATTTTCTTGAGGTAAAAATTGACTTCAATACTGAATATATCAAGAACAAAGATGCTACTTTTTATGCTCGTGTTAAGGGTAACTCAATGAAAGATGCGGGGATTTTTCATGGTGATGTTTTAGTTATTGATAGAAGTTTAGAACCTCAAAATGATAAGATTGCCGTTTGTGTTATTGATGGTGAGTTCACCGTAAAAAGAATCAAAAAAGAACGAGGTATTGTTTGGTTAATTCCTGAGAACGAAGAATTCCAACCCATTAAAGTGACCGAAGACAATGAGTTTATTGTTTGGGGAATTGTAACGGCATCTATAAAAAAATTCTAATGTTTGCTCTTGTCGATTGTAATAACTTCTATGCCAGTTGTGAGCGGGTTTTTAGACCCAGTCTCATAGGTCAACCTGTTGTGATATTATCGAACAACGATGGCTGTGTTATTGCACGGTCTAACGAAGCTAAGGCACTTGGTATTCCAATGGGAGCTCCTGCTTTTCAATATCAAGAACTTTTCAAGAAGCATTTTGTAAATGTCTTTAGTTCCAATTATGAATTGTATGGAGATATGAGCCGCAGGGTGATGAACACTCTCGCTAACTTTTCTCCTGAAATAGAAATTTATAGTATTGACGAATGTTTTATGAAGTTCAAAGGGTTTGATGAATTCTTTGATTTACAATCGTATGGAGTTCAAATGGGACGAACAGTTAGAAAAAATATTGGTATTCCTGTATCAATAGGTTTTGCTCCAACCAAAGCTCTTGCCAAAGTAGCTAATAAAATTGCAAAGAAGTACCCAGAACGAACAAAGTCGTCTTATGTTATAGATACTGAGGAAAAGAGAATTAAAGCTCTTGAATGGACTAAAATTGAAGATGTATGGGGAATTGGAAGAAAACACGCCAAACGATTAAAAGCACTTCAAATAAATAACGCTTATCAATTCACACAATTGGATGATAATTGGGTAAGAAGAGAGATGAGTGTTGTGGGGTTACGATTGAAACATGACCTGATGGGAATTTCTTCGATTGACTTTGAAGATGTGAAATCAAAACAGAATATGACTGTCAGTCGTTCGTTTGAGAGAATGTATTTCAAGTACGATGATATTGCAGAGAGAATCTCTACTTTTTCAGCACGATTAGGCGAAAAATTAAGAAAACAGAATAGTCATTGCAATATGATTGTGGTGTTCATCAACTCCAACTACTTTCAAGAGGAGATGGAACAGTACAGAGGATTCATAGCAGTTAAAACGGACTTTCCTACAAACTCTACTTTTGAAATAAATAGAATTGCTCAAAAGGCATTACAATCCATTTTTAAAGCAGGTATTGGTTACAAAAAAGCAGGAATAATAGTTTCAGAGATTACTCCTGCCGACAATTATCAAACTACCTTATTCAACGGAGAGAATCCAAAACACCAAGACGTTCTCAAAGCAATAGACCAAATCAATCTAAAAACAGGTAATAAAATAAAGTTTGGCGGTAACGACTTGAAGAAAAGATGGAAGATGAGGCAAGAGAAGTTATCTAACCATTATACAACAAGATTGTTTGAGGTTATCACTGTAAATTGTGAAGAGAGAAGTAAATCAGATAGAGACTTTTTGGATTCACTTTAACTAATTTTTAATTTAAACAAAGGGAACAGTTGTTTTCTCTTATTTTTTGTTTAAATCAGTCCACTTTTTGCTGACGATTTACAATTCAATTATTTCTTGATTTTTGAACTTTTTTTAAAACAAAATACCTGATTAATAGTAGCATAGTAGGCAACAACAACATAATTCCTGTGTAGATTACTAGCCTAAATAGTACAAAGTATTTAGGTGGTGGAACTATATAAAAACACATGTTTATTAAACAATTGTAATATTGATAAGATTTAAATATTACAAAGA
>JACCDH010323642.1_pt1 | contig 14901 bp, 17 predicted proteins | sample 7442481 | NCBI WGS metagenome assembly JACCDH01 (sample SAMN15323433, study PRJNA562643) | freshwater metagenome | isolation source: river surface water | place: USA:Blue River Watershed | collected 2017-08-15
AATCGAGATGAATCGCCGTCAGCTCGGACTGGCTTGCGCAACCAGTCAGACCGATCAGGATGACGAGGACGGCGGCGGAACGACGGTGAGCAATAGTCATCGCTGGCACAGAACGAAATCCGAGAGGACTTCATTCTGGCAATTTTCAGAACTGTTGTAAACAAGAAACTCAACTCACCAGAACAGAGACCACAGCAAGCCGAGAATGGCGCCCCACTTCAACAGGTAGTACAGGCGACTGTTGTAGTCCTTCAGCTGCTTGGCCTTCAGCCTGAGCTGGTAGAAACCGCTGAACAGCTGATTGAGCACACCCACGCCCTCGCCTTCGACATTTTGCGACGACGCCGCCGCCATCACATGGCGCGCGAATAGCCGATTCAAGGCGCGCATGGGCGCACCCCAGAGCGGTCGCTCGACATCGCAAAACAGCACGACACGCTGATGATCGGTCTTGTTGGCCGCATGATGGATGAAGGTCTCATCGAACATCACCGCCTCACCGTCTTTCCAGTGATAGCGCTGTCCGTCGACATCGATGAAACAGTCGGGGTCATTCGGCGTGACCAGCCCGAGGTGATAGCGCAGCGAGCCGGCGTAAGGATCGCGATGACGGACCAGCGTCGCACCCGGCGGCAGCGAGGCAAACATGGCGGCCTTGATGCTCGGGATTTGCTTGAGCAGTGCGAGCGTCTTCGGACAGGCCGCCGCTGCCGAGGGCAGCTCCTTGCCATACCAGCTGAGATAAAAGCGCTTCCAGCCCGTGCGGAAAAAAGAATTGAAGCCAAGATCGTTGTAGCTGGAAGCCGCGCGGATCTGACCCTCATCGGCCAGTGCCATGGCTTCGTCACGAATGATTTCCCAGTTCTGATGGAGCAGCTCCAGCTCGGGGAAGTCTTTCTGGTCGATATAGGCCGAGCGGGGTGTGCGCGAGAACAGGTACATCAGCGCATTGACCGGCGCGATCAGCACGGTGAAATCCGTCAGCGCGCGCACGAGACCAAAGCGCACCGTGCCGCGCAGGTGCGCATACAGCGCCGAAGCGATAAACACCACAAGTACCCAGTGCCGGGGCTCCAGCGGCAATCCCATGCAAGACCTCCAGTGACGATAACCCGTAAGTGTAAATCACCCGACCTTCTCGCAGAGAAAATCCTTCAGCCGCGACGCGGTGCCCAGAGGCTGTTATAAAATTTCTGTATTGCAACAGTCGGAAAGCAGGATGATCGATTCCATCAACAACCTGAGCCTGTTGCTCATTGCCGGCTACTTTCTGTTCCTGGTCATGAGCCTCACCTGGCGCGGCAAAGTCGTCAGTGGTCCTTGGTGGTTCCTGCTGCGCAGCTTTTTCCCGAACTGGCGCTTCTATCACGGCGCGGGGCATCAGCCGCGACTGTTTTGGCGCATCGCGGACGTCCAGGGCACCTGGTCAGAGTGGGCCCTGTTCATGCCCCGCGCCCGGCTGTCATGGATGAGCCTGCTTCACAACCCGCGCGGCAATCTCACGCTTGCCGAACAAAACCTCGTCGACCATCTGAGTGCCGATCTCGCCGCATTGCCCGATCACGCAGAGGTCCGCCATCTGGTGACTTACCAGATGGTGCAGCGTCTGACGCGCTGGCTGATCACCTGCGAAGGCGCTTCTCCCTCGCACTATCAGTTCCAGTTACGTCGGGTACCCGCGCTCGAAGCGATGCCTGAAGAAGAGGATGCGCTGCTGACCTCACCGGTACTGCGCTGGTAGGTCATGGATCTGTACCTTGCCCGTCGCGCGCTGGAATGTCTTCTGGCGACCAGCCTGCTGATACAAAGCCTCGAATTCCTGCGCATACGTCACTTCGGCAATATGGCCGCTGTCTGGTCCTGGGAGGTGCAAAAAACGGATGTTGCTCATGCACCGGCGTGGCTACGGCCTCTGTTCGACTGGCTGTATCAGGAAAGGATTCACCGGCTACACCTGCTGCTGCGCACTGGCGCCGCCGCCAGCCTGTACGCCGGCGTCAGCGTCGGCAGCAGCACTTTTCTGTTCGTCAGTACGATACTGATCCTCATCCGCTGGCGCGGCGCATTCAATGGCGGCAGCGATTTCATGACACTGGTGGTGCTCACCGGCGTGCTCATATCGCAGCTGGCGCAGCCCTTGGTCGGCGCGACACTGGCATGGAAGGCCGGGCTCTGGTACATCACCATTCATTCGATCACGTCCTACTTCATCTCGGGAGCGGTCAAGCTGCTTCAACCCGAGTGGCGCGACGGCAGGATACTGACGCATTTTCTGGATGGGGGCATCCACGGGCCGCTGCCCGCAGACAGTCTGTTTCGTCATCGCCGTGTCGCGATGACTGCCTCCTGGTGTTTCATCGTTTGGGAATGTCTGTTCCCGCTAGCGCTAGCGGGACCGCAGTGGGCGATGCTGTGCTGCGGCGTGGCGGCGGTTTTTCACCTGCTGGTGTTCCGGTTTTTCGGATTGAACCGCTTTGTCTGGGCGTGGTGCGCGAGCTTTCCGGCGATTATTTACTGCTCGGGGCAGTGGTAGGTCGAGCTACAGTTCGCCCCGCGCCGCCATGTCGCAAGCCTCTTTCATTGACAGCGTCGCCATCTCCTCCAGCCATCCGAGATCAAGCGCCTGATGCGCCTCGCAAATGAACCAGGGCTCGCGCGAGTCCGGCTCCAGCATCACGCCATGGTCAATCAGTTTCCATGCAAACGCGCGGTACAGATCGCTGTTCGTCACGCGCCAGTCGCGGTAATTGGTCGGCACTGAAGGCGTAAAGTGAATGCCGAACATCGCCGGCGGACCCGCAAACGCATACTCGATACCCGCGCCTGCAAACACACGACCCAGCAGATCGCGAATCTGCGCACCCACCCGGTCTATCGTCTTCAGCGCATCCGTCTGATCGAGTATCTTCAGCGTGGCATGCGCGGCCGAGAGCGCCACCAGATTACCCGTGTAGGTGCCACCGTGCACGACGCCGCCCTTGTAAGAGCCCACCACATCCATCACCTCGGCACGGCCGCCAAAGGCAGCCACCGGATAGCCATTGCCCATCGCCTTTGCATAGGTCGTCAGATCGGCATGGATGCCGTACAACTGCTGCGCGCCGCCCCTGGCAACGCGAAAACCAGTCTTGACCTCGTCGATCACCAACATCGCGCCATGCTCGGTGCACAGGTCGCGCAGGCGCTGCAGCCATGCCTGAGTCGCCGAGATGCTGCCCGCATTACCGATGATGGGTTCCAGCACCACGCAGGCGATCTGCTCGCCGCGATGCCTGAACAAGGCCTCGAGCATCGGCGTGTCGTTCAGCACGATGAGCTCGACCAGATCACGCGCCCGTCCCGGGATGCCACCACCGAAAGGAATGACCGACGGCGGCACACTGCCTTTCGGATCCCAATGCTCGATGTCCGACTTCCACATCATCTCGTCATACAGACCGTGGAATCCGCCCTCGACGATGACAACACGATCGCGCTTTGTGTAGCCACGTGCGGTACGCACTGCGCCCATCACCGCTTCGGTGCCCGAGTTTGCAAAACGCATTTTTTCGATGTTCGGGCACATCGACTTGATCTGCTTGACCACTTCGGTATCGAGCGAGGTCGCAAATCCGGACAAGGTGCCGCGCTGCGTGATCTGCTCGACGACTGCCGCGTCGACGCGGTCATCGCGGTAGCCGAGAATGATCGGGCCATAGCCCAGACGAAAATCAACATAGCGACGGCCATCGCAGTCGGTCAGCCAGCAGCCTTTGGACGATTCGACAAAGACTGTGCGCTCATCACCCCAGTAGCGATAGTTCTCGGCCACCCCTTGCGGCATGTGGTGATGCGCCTCGTCCATCAACTGCGCCTGTCGTGCTCCGCGTTTGCTGAAATCCTGCATGGTCTCTCGTCAAATCAAGTGGCTCACAGTGGCTGCCCATGGGGTGGGCGCAGCAGCAGGCCGACACGTTCCTCCAGCAGCTTCACCACATGGAGCTCAGCAGCGGATTCGCCGTAGGTCTCCATCGCCTGGCGGAACAGTGATTCGACGAAGCGGCCCATGGTCAGCTCATAGCCCTGGCTACGGGCAATCTCGTTCACCAGACCCAGATCCTTGCAGCATAGCGCCAGTGAAAAACTCGGATCGTAATGACCCGCAAAAATGGACGGCACATCATGCTCGGCGACCCAGCTATTGCCCGCGCTGGATTTAATCGCTTCCCACACAATCTCCAGAGGCACGCCGGCCTTCGCCCCCAGCATCAGCCCCTCGCCGATCGCGGCGGCGCTGACAAACCAAAGCAAATTGGTCAGCAGTTTGATCGTTGCGCCATTGCCCGGCGCACCCACATGAAACACTTTGTTGCCGAGCACATCCAGGAGAGGCTTGTGTTTTTCAAAGCATTGCGCATCACCGCCGACAAAAATCGACAGCCGTCCCTCGGCCGCCGCATCGATCGCATTCGTGATCGGCGCCTCCAGAAAATCAATACCGCGCTGCTTTGCTTTCTCGACTAATTCACGGGCAAGATCAGCAGCACTGGTCGAGGTATCGATGATCGTCGTCCCCGCAGGCAGCGAAGCGATCAGACCCTCTTCGCCCAGCATGACCTCGCGCACCTGAGACGGTCCCGGCAATGAGCAGATCACGACATCGCATTGCGACGCGCCCTCAGCAAGGCTGGACACGTCGCGAGCACCCAGGCTGACGAGACTCGCCGTTTTTTCAGTCGCTTTGTCGAACACGCACAGCGAGTAGCCCGCACGGATGAGATTAGCGGCCATGGGCTTGCCCATGTTACCGACCCCGACAAAGAAAAGGCGCGGCTTGCCCGCGCCTGAGGCACCCGGTGTCGTGGAAGCTGTCATTACCAATCAGACCTTCCTGAACGCGATGAAGTGGCTTGATTTCTCGGCACTGGCATCATGCTCGAAACCATGCTCGGACAACAGCGCCAGCGCCTCCGGCCAGCGGTAAGTTCGGTAATTGATGGTCTGCGACATCACGATATGTGCGTCATCGGCAAGATAGTAATGCTTGACGAAGCCATGCTCTGCCGGTTCGATTTTTTGCGAATACAGCATGCCATTGGAGACCGGTTTTTCATAGTCATGGTGCGGACCTTGAATACCCAGCAGCAGCCGGCCGCCCGAGTTCACATGGCCGGCCACGCGCTCGAGTCCCTGACGGTTTTCTTCTTCCTGATACAAATGGCTGACCATAAAAGGTTCGCTATCGCCATCGACCACAAAATACCAGACCCCACCATACGAGAAAGCGAGGTCGTAGCGCTTTTGAAGATCGAAATTCGTGACATTCTGAAGCGAGAGTGAAATGTTCGGAAACTGCTGCAAGCGCTCGGACGCAATCGACAGCATCGCCTCGGTAAGATCGACGCCCATGATTTCCGCACCTGGCTGGCGCTGGCCAAGTTCTTCCAGAATCAGCCCCGTGCCGCAACCGATCTCAAGTACGCTGCCGAAGCTGCTGTTTCGGGTAATGTTTTCTACGATCTTCTGATAATCGTAATAGCCTGATGTCATGATCAGGTCGTAATACGCTGACATATTGGTGTAATCGCCCATGTGCTTTTGGAACTCCCCCTGTTTGAATCTACTCAGCGCATCAGACGGTTGCCACCGTGCGCTTTAATTATTATGTGGCGTCTACCCGAGTCGATAGCCTGTCGTTTTTTTGGTCGCATGACATGCACTGACTGAGTGTCAGATCGCATTGGTAACTCGTCAATCCGGATTGTCCTCGCTATAGTGATGACGGTTCTTACGAATCACAAAAACGGCCATCGCCAGCAGAACAATCGCACCTGATTCTGCGAGGAGTTCAAGCGACTCCATTGCCTTCCCCTCGAGGATAATCATCCGACACAAGGCCGTGATCGTAATGTAGATGGGAATGGAGATCGGTATCCTTCGATGGCGATAAAACGCGGCCACCATCCCGATGACTTCGAGGTACAAGAACAGCAGTAGCAGATCAGCCAGTTTCACCGTACCCGACGAGAGGATGGTCTGCACTTCCTGAAAAATGGCCACCACCGTCAGCACAGCAATGACGACCAGAACAGCTCTTTCGGCGACCTCGAAGATTTTTTCTACGATGGACATGGCAGGTCTGCTCTCGTCGGCTACGGGTATTAACTGAAGATCATGACGGAGGCCAAACCGCAGAGCAGGAGCAGAATCATCAGCAAGCTATGCTGAATCACCGTCAGCAGACGGCCATCCGGCGTGTTCCTGTATGTTTTCGTGGCCACCTTGTCGATGTGCAGAAAGCCGGCAACATATTCAATCAGAATGATGATCATCACACCTGCCAACAATCCCTGACCAAACAACTGAAGTTTAGACATCATCGCCTCCTGTTTTTTTTATGATTGCGCTCGGGAAGTGCTGCCTAGGTCTACCTCGGGAATGTCACGAGCAGTACCTACAATCGCCCTTTTCGTCAGTCAAGTACCTTACGATTGTTCTTGACCGATATGCCCATTGCATATGGTTCCAGGCTTTGCTCGCTCACACCATAGGCCGACATGAAACGACTGAACAGCGCCTGCTCCTGTGGGGCAGCCACGCCATCCGCCAGCAAAGAATCGAGCAAATTCAGCAGCACGCACAGCTTCTGATCAGCGTTAAGTAGCGCAGCAGATTCTGCGAGGAAGGCATCCAGATCCTTGGATTTCGCATACTTGCCCGCATTATCGAATAGTGTTTTGTCATTGCCCAGTGCCTGCAGAACCTGACCAATTTCTTCAGCCTCCACCGCTCCGTCTGCATGAATCATGTGCAGCAGCCCAACTGCCAATGTCAACTTGGGCGTCAGGTCGGGCGGACTTCCTTTGAACATGTCGAACAATCCCATGGCTTGCCCCTGTGGTTTATTGATTAAAAATGCGACCAGACTGCGTCACCGTGTTTTTCAATGGTTGGATTTGCCGGCAATGTTAACCGAGACACCCGACTTACAGGCAGCCCTGTGCTTCAAAAATTGGAAAGCCCGTCATTATGTTGCCATTATCAAATCGAATGATCGACCCATGGGATGACGACGTAGCATCTCAAATTGTCGGCAGCCCGCCTGAGGCCGCCGCCCTCGGTAGCTTTCGCCAACGAAAACCCTCTGCAGAGCGAAGCCCACCAAAGAAAAACGCCTGCTTTGATTCAAAGCAGGCGTCTCAGAGGAACGGCGCGACGGATTACTTGCCGCGCAATCCGTCAAATACTTCCGCAAAACCGGGCTGGTTGTGATGACTGATCACTCCGCGTGCTGCTTCGATCACCAGCGGCACCGGGTGCCCGCGCAGCGTGTTGACGATCATTTCATTAATCACCTTGTAGACTTGGCCATCTTCGTCAATGATCTGACCGAGGCGGTTGGCCAGCGGGTCAAACACACCATAAGCCACGAACACCCCAAGGAAGGTACCCACCAGCGCCGAACCAATCAGGGCACCGAGCACCGGTGGCGGTTGGTCAATCGCGCCCATGGTTTTCACCACACCCAACACGCAGGCCACGATACCGAGCGCTGGCAGCGCGCCCGCAATAGAAGCCAGGGTGCCTTGGTACTTCAATTCGTCATGATGGTGTGTCTTGATCGCATTTTTCATCACATCGTCGACCGCATCCGCATCCAGATTACCCTGCGCAATCACGACCAGTCGAAGGGTATCGCAGATCATGTGCACGATCCCGTGATCTGCTGCGAGCTTGGGATACTCGCCAAAGATCGCCGATGAGTCGGGGCCTTCGACGTGGGCTTCCAGTGCCACCGCACCCTCTTTCTTCATCACATTCAGCAGCTTACCCACCAGCAGGATCAGGTCCAGATAATCCTGCGGACCATAGGTCGGCCCCTTGATGCACTTGACGATGCCACCGATGGCGCCTTTGAAGATGCCCAGACTGTTGCCGATCAGTGCCGCACCAATCGCCGAGCCCACGATAATGAAGCCCTCGATAGGAGCCGCCTTGATGATCGGCGCCATTTTTCCGCCCGCCATGATGTAGCCGCCGAATACGCAGCCAAACACGACACCCAGTCCCACGAAGAAAAACATGTGCCTCTCCTTAAGCAAGCCGCAGCGCGCCGCATTACGGCGCACGCCATCGGTTTGTATATCGACACGGGCGGCAATAATTGAAGTACGCCGCCGGAAGGTATTATTGCAATTGTGAAACAAAGCTGGCGTGAATACCAGCCCTGAAAAACGTAACGATCATTCGGATAAACAGGTTTATTGCTTTTTTAAAAACATATGTCGGCAAACCGATTCGAAATTGATTCAGAAAAGGCACCAGACTCCGAGGCAGCGCCCGGTCGCCAACTGGATCATAAAATCAATCAGCCCACCGATCAGCATCGCCGGGACGCCGAGATACACGAGGATCAATAGCCAGCCTGCTGCCGTAATGCGTGGTTTATCGATGTCATAACCGAGGATGGGCTGAGATTTTTCTTTTTTCATCGAAGGGCCGGATAAGCGTGACACGCCGAGATCACCAGGTCGCCTGATTATAGCCACTGAACACACGACACCATCAATCGCCTCTTCGATTTATGCATATTCTCTGGAATCAGATTGATTATCAGACGTGGGACATCGCTCACATTGCCCATAACAGCGCGATGCAGCAGGACTGGGCCTATGGCACGAGTCTCAAGGCACTGGGTATTGAGGTGCATCGCGCCGAGGTGATACTCGATGGTGAAACGGTCGCGCTCGCGCAATTTATCTGCCGCCGCTATGGTTTTCTGGTGGGATTCGCCCTCTGCACGCGTGGCCCGATATGGCTCAAGCCCCTGCCCGCTGCTGAGCGCGCGCGTGTTTATGTAGCGCTCAAGCGCAGCCTACCGATGAGACGCCCTCGTTTTGCGCTGTTCTCGCCCGACACCCAGGATCCGTCAGATGAAAGCCTGGCTCGCCTGACGCGCGTAATGACCGGTTACTCGACAGTGCTGATCGATCTGACACAGACACCCGAGGACTTCCGCGCCGGCATGGAGGGACGTTGGCGTAATCGGTTGGTGGCCTCGGAAAAAGCTGGCCTGAATGTCGTTCGTACAGGGGCTAATCCTGCGCAATACCGATGGCTGCTTGAAGAAGAACAGTCACAACGTCAGAGCAAGGGATTCCATGGCCTGCCTATCGAGTTTGTCGAGAGCTATATTCATTCGCGCAGCCAAACCTCGAAAACCATGCTCGTGCTGCGCGCCGAGCACAAAAAAGACAAAGTCGCTGCGATGCTCTTCCTGCTGCATGGCAGCGCAGCGACTTATCACGTGGGTTGGTCGAATGAGACGGGTCGTGACACCAATGCGCATAACTTGCTGCTCTGGCGGGCGTTTCATGAGCTCAAAGAGCGAGGTATATGCACGCTGGACCTTGGCGGCATCAATACGCGCAGCCTCGCCGGCATTTCGCGTTTCAAGATAGGCTCAGGCGGCAAGGTCGTGACTTATGCCGGGACCTACGTGTGATGGATTGGCTCGTAGCTCGCGGCTAGCGCTCAACGGTGCTGGAACGGCGCGCGATAAATCCAGACGGGCTTGTCGGACAGTGTATCGAGCACCGCATCTGGTTTGAGGTCTTGCGCCACGAACTCCAGACTGACCAGATACGCACCCGGTTTCATTTCTGCACTCGCTTTTTCAACTGCCCGAGGCATGGTCTCTGGCCGCTGAAACAGATAGACCATGTCATAACGGCTCCAGTCATCGCGCCACATATCACCCTGCCGTATACGCGCCCACGGACACAGCAAGCCAGTGATGATCCGCAGCGGCCAACTCCATTCCGTGCCATGCAGCGTGACGTCGGGATACACGGAGCGTAGCGCGCGCAGTCCATGGCCCAGCCCGCAGCCCGCATCAAGCACAAGCGCGCCAGTATGCAGCGGCGCATGAGCCGGCAGGTCTGTCAGTGCAGCGGCAGGCGTAGGGAACAGCGGCGCATCGCGCCACGCATTCATCGGGTAGACCAGCAGCACGATCACCAGTGGCAGGAGCCACGCCCAGCCGGGCAAGGCACCCGCGCCAGAAAGCAGCAGCGACAGAGGAAAACCCGCGGCCACCGCAATTCGACGGGACAGCGTCCCGGCCAGCACCGATGCCAGCGCGCCGACAGCCGTCGCCACCGCCACGCTCAGCCAGGGCGAGAGCTCGAGACGCAACAGCACCAGATAGAAAATCCAGCTGAATGTCCACGCCAGCAGCGCAGGCGCAGGCCATCGAAACAGAAAAAAGTTTATTTTCAGCACAAGCGGATTATAGTCGTCACGTGCACAGCCGCACAAAAATGACTACACTGCGCGCGCAGCATCGTTAACCACACACGGAGACCCGCATGAAAGTCAAACAAATACTGACCGGCGTGGAGCTAGTGATCGCCGACCTCGAAGTCGAACTCAATGGCAGCATGCACTCCAGCCACACACTGTGCGCACTGCTGAAAGATGACAACCAGCGTGAAGTGCTGATACCGCTGAACACACCGGATGGGCGTCCCATTTTCATGAACCCGGACAATGCGATCGCAGACGGCGTCGGGTCGCATGGCACTTCCTGAGGAAGCTGAGTCATGCCCACACGCCAGCTCAGCGAAACCTTCATTCGCTTTTTCGAGTCGGAAAAATCCGGTGGCATCCTGCTGCTCATCTGCACCGCTTTCGCGCTGACGCTGGCGAATTCAACGATCGGTCCGCAGTATCTCGCTTTCTGGCAAACGGAGGTGCTGGGGCTGAGCCTCGAGCACTGGATCAATGATGGTCTGATGGCCATCTTCTTCCTGATGATCGGCCTGGAGCTGGAGCGCGAACTCTATGTCGGTGAGCTGTCGAGCCTGCGTAATGCACTGCTTCCGATATTTGCGGCGCTGGGTGGCATGCTTGTTCCGGCACTGATCCACTATGGGTTCAATGCCGGCCTGCCCGCGCAGGCGGGCATCGGCATACCCATGGCGACCGATATCGCGTTCGCGCTCGGTGCGCTGGCGCTGCTGGGCGCGCGCGTACCTGCGTCGCTGAAAATCTTTGTCGTTGCCTTCGCCGTCATCGATGATCTCGGCGCAATCGTGATGATTGCACTGTTCTACTCGAAAGGTGTGTCGTTCACCTACCTCGCGGGTAGCGTGGCCGTATGGCTGGCGCTGCTGCTGCTCAATCGCTTCCTGCGCGTCACCTATTTGCCAGCCTATCTGATCGGCGGTCTGCTGATGTGGTTGCTGATGCTAAAGTCCGGCATCCACGCCACCCTCGCTGGCGTCATGCTCGCCTTCGCTATTCCTTTCTGGTCGCGGCCTGAGGAAGAGCACTGACCTTCCCATCGGCTGGAGAATCGGCTGCACCGTCCGGTCGCGTTTATCGTGCTGCCTCTGTTTGCACTGGCGAACACCGGCGTGCTGTTGAATGCCGACCTGATCTCTGAACTATTGAGCACCAACAGTCTCGGCATTCTCGCCGGACTAGTGATTGGCAAGCCGCTGGGCGTGGTGGCGCTTTCCCTGTTGGCGATAGGGCTAGGCCTGTGCAAACTCCCACCGGACATGCGGATCACGCATCTTGCGGGCGCGGGCATGCTGGGCGGAATAGGTTTCACGATGTCGATATTCATCACTAATCTGGCTTTCGCGGATGATCCGGTCAATGTGCATACCTCAAAGATCGCGGTATTCTGCGCATCGCTGATTGCAGGAATCCTGGGGATGATCTGGCTACGGATGTGTGCGATGCCCGATGACGAAGACAGCGGTGCACAGCAAGGCGGAACATCTAGTGAGCGCGAGGCGGTGTGACGGCGAATAGGACGCCGGGTTCAACTCAGGGTTGAGTCCGGCAAATGCTCCTGGACGCCTACAGAAAGCGGTCCAGCAGCTTGCGTGACTGCCTGTCCAATGCCCGCATGTCCAGCACTCGGTAGGTGAGGCCGTGATTGTCCGTGATCAGCAGACCGTTGCCGCGGAGGCGACGAATGTCTTCCTCGCCTTTCAGCACAAAGCTGCTCATTCCTCTGTCGGTTTGCACCGTCCACGTGCTGGGTGTGGAAAAAGTCGAGACAGAAAAAAGCTTCTCGATGTAGGGCATGAAATCGCGCTGCGCGATGTCGTCGAGTAGCAGCGAGCGGCTCTCGGCATCGATATCGGCCAGCCTCGCGATGAAGGCCAGCTCGTGGCCGTCGGCATCGACCAGCGACACATACTCGCCCGGCGCATCAATGGGAAATGCGCGCACCGGAGTCACGCCGACATGCTGTTGACCTGACTCATCCGTGAACACCAACTGGCCGTGTGCATCGCGCATCAGACGATGACGGAGCGGACTCCACAACCTGCTGCTGACTTCGGTCATCATGACGCCGCCTTGGCCAGAGGAATGTGCAGACGAGGCGGGTCCTCGTCCTCGGTATCGACATTGCGCGCCTGCGACTCGTAGAGCCGCCAGTACGCGCCGCGCTTTTCCATCAGCTCATCATGCGAGCCGACTTCAACGACCACGCCGCGATCAAGTACCACCAGTCGATCAGCCCGTCGCAGCGTGGACAATCGGTGCGCGATTGCAATCGTCGTGCGGCCCTGCACCAGATTGTCCAGCGCGTTTTGAATCTCTTTTTCGGTCGCGGTATCGACGCTCGAGGTCGCCTCGTCGAGCATCAGAATCCGGGGATCGATAAGCAGCGCCCGCGCAATCGAGATACGCTGACGCTCGCCGCCCGACAGGCCCTGCCCGCGCTCGCCGACGATGGAGTCATAACCATGCCGCAGCCTGAGGATGAATTCATGCGCGTGTGCGGCGCGCGCTGCGGCGACGATCTCATCGCGCGTTGCGCCGGGTTTGCCATACGAGATGTTCTCGGCGATCGTGCCATGAAACAGGAAAGGCTCTTGCAGCACCAGCCCGATATGGCGGCGGTAGTCCGCCACCGAGTAACGGCGAATATCGGCGCCGTCCACGTGAATCGCACCCTCATTCACATCATAGAAGCGGCAGATCAGATTCATCAGCGTGCTCTTGCCCGAGCCGCTGTGGCCAACCAAACCGATCATTTCACCCGGCCGGATGTCGAGGCTGACGCCTTCCAGTATCCGCCGACTGCCATGACGGAAGCTGACATCACGTATCGATATCGCTCCCCTGACCTCTCTCAGCGCGACCGGGTTTGTCGGCTCGGGAACGCTGGAACTGTGATCAAGAATGTCAAAGATGCGCTTGGCTCCGGCTGCCGCTTTTTGCGTGTGCGAGACGATACGGCTCATCGAATCCAGTCTGCCGTAGAAGCGGCCGATGTAGGCGATGAAGGCCACCAGCACACCGACCGTGACACCCTTGTGGATAACGAGCCAGATGCCGAATGCCCAGACTACCAGCAACCCGACTTCGGTCAGCATCGTGACTGTGGGCGCAAACAGGCTCCATGTGCGGTTGAGCTTGTCGTTCACGGCGAGGTTGTGTTGATTGGCATCGCGAAAGCGCTGCGATTCGCGCGATTCTTGTGCAAAGGCCTTCACCACCCGTACGCCAGGAATCGTGTCGGCCAATACATTGGTTACATCTCCCCAGATACGGTCAATTTTTTCGAAGCCATAGCGCAGCCGATCACGAACCATGTGAATCAGCCAGACGATCAGCGGCAGCGGCATCAAGGTCGCCACAGTAAGCCACGGGTTGATGGTGAACAGCACCACCGTCGTCATCGCCAGCAGCAGCACATCGGTTGCAAAATCCAGCGCATGCAGCGACAGGAACACGCAGATGCGGTCGGATTCATTGCCGATCCGCGCGATCAGGTCGCCGGTTCGCTTCGCGCCGAAATAATCCAGTGACAGCGTCATCAGGTGATCAAAAGTCGCGGTGCGCAAGTGCGCGCCGATCCGCTCCGAGACCAGCGCCAGCAAATAGGTACGCCACCATCCGAGCCCCCATGCGGCGAGCGCCGCCACCAGCAAGCCGGACAGATAAATGATCACGTCATGCGTGTCGATCTCGGTGCCGGTTTGCTGAGGAATCAGGATCTCATCCATCAGCGGCATCGACAGATACGGCGGCACCATCAGCGCCGCGGTGGACGCCAGCGTCAGAAAGAATCCCAGCAGCAGCTGCATCTTGTAGGGCCGGGCGAAGCGCCACAGGCGAAACAGTACCCAAGTCGAGACGGGTTCAAGCAGCTCGCGATGGCAGACCGGGCATTCCTCGCTCTCTTCCGGCAGCGCCGATTGGCAGCTCGGGCAGCGCGCGGTGCCATCGTCGGAGGCTATCGGCTGTCCGGCGCGGCTCGCCTGAATGCGCTCGAATGCTTGAAGCAGCCGCAGTGCGCCGACTTCCTGTTCGAGAGTGAAGCGCCAGCGCGCAAGGCAGCGCTCGTGATCGTGCAGCGACAGCGTGGCCACACCGGCATGATCAGCATGAAGGAGTGACAAGCCCTCGTGAAGCGGCCAACTAGACCAACCGCTGCCAACTGAATGGCTTATCATTCGGTCCGTCGTCAGCAGTATTCGGCTGACAGAGAACTGCATCGCCTCGTCGAGGTCAGGCTCCATCGACGCCAGGAGTATTTCCCCCGACTTGAGCACAGGCTGCTCGGAGCTCGCGCCCGCCGCTTCAAGGGAAGCTTGGGCAGCCTGCATGGAGGTGACGCTTGGCGGCATTGGTAATAAATCGTATGAAGCGGTGGAATCGGAGCCAATAATGGAGCGAAAATGTCGATGAGAAGGCGTCAGCCGCCTCCGCTAGCCATATTCGGCAGTGCGGATTGTCGCCGAAGTCGGCACGCCCGTCCAACCAGCCCTCTATATTACCCTGTGTCCGCATCAGCCTTATGACAGCCCCAACCCCCTCCACCGCCTCAGCCGCCAGCCCGCCCAGCCCGCTCGAGATCCGCCTCCTCAAAACCACCTACCTGCGCGG
>JACCDH010485527.1_pt1 | contig 14901 bp, 15 predicted proteins | sample 7442481 | NCBI WGS metagenome assembly JACCDH01 (sample SAMN15323433, study PRJNA562643) | freshwater metagenome | isolation source: river surface water | place: USA:Blue River Watershed | collected 2017-08-15
AGGTGGCTGGCCTGCCCCGTTCAACCCGGGTGGAGGACTGCTGATGTATGTGGCCGTCAAAGGGGGCGAGCGCGCGATTGATGCCGCCCATGAATGGCTTGCCGACGAGCGGCGGGGTGACACCTGCATTCCCGCTCTGTCGGTCGCACAGATCCGCGAACAATTGGCGCTGGCAGTCAACCGGGTCATGGCCGAGGGGTCGCTTTATGACCCTGACCTTGCCGCCCTTGCGATCAAACAAGCGCGCGGTGATCTGATCGAGGCCGTGTTCCTGATCCGCGCCTACCGCACGACATTGCCGCGCTTTGGCGCCTCAGTCCCGGTCGATACAGCCAAGATGGCGGTGAGCCGGCGTGTGTCGGCCACGTTCAAGGATCTTCCAGGCGGGCAGATTCTCGGGCCGACCTTCGACTACACCCATCGCCTCTTGGACTTTGCGCTGATGGCCGAGGGAGAGGCTGCCGGATCACCGCCCCCCACCCCCACCCCCCTCCCTTCCCCCCAGGGGGGAGGGGGGGCTGCCACGCCGCAAATCCCGCATGTCATGAGCTTTCTGAACCGCGATGGGTTGATCGAAACCGATGCGGCAGGCGACGCCACGCCGCCCGATCTGACGCGCGAACCGATGGAACTGCCCGCGAGCCGGCCCTTACGGCTGCAGTCGCTTACACGGGGCGATGAAGGGTTCATCCTGTCACTCGCCTACTCCACCCAGCGCGGCTATGGGCGCACGCATGCCTTTGTGGGCGAATTGCGCATCGGCACGGTCGCGGTGGAAATGGACATTCCCGAACTCGGCTTTGCCGTTGAGATCGGCGAGGTGGAGTTGACCGAATGCGAAACGGTCAATCAATTCACCGGCTCAAAGACCGAACCGCCGCAGTTCACTCGCGGCTATGGGTTGGTCTTTGGGCAGACCGAGCGCAAGGCGATCGCCATGAGCCTTGTCGACCGCGCCCTGCGCTGGCGCGAGTTGGGCGAGGACTTCGTTGGCGCCCCCGCGCAGGACGAAGAGTTTGTCCTCATGCATGCCGACAATGTGCAGGCGACGGGGTTTCTCGAGCATATCAAGCTGCCGCATTACGTGGATTTCCAGTCTGAACTAGAGCTGATCCGACGTCTGCGCGCCGAGGCGATGGCCCAAAAGGAGGCCGCAGAATGACCGCTCAGGATTACAACTTTGCCTATCTGGACGAACAGACCAAGCGGATGATCCGCCGCGCGATCCTGAAGGGAATTGCCGTGCCTGGCTACCAGGTTCCCTTTGCCAGCCGCGAAATGCCGATGCCCTATGGTTGGGGCACGGGCGGAGTGCAGGTAACGGCCGCATGTCTGACGCCCGATGACACCCTGAAAGTCATTGATCAGGGCGCAGATGACACGACAAACGCCGTCTCGATCCGCAAGTTCTTTCAGCGCACCGCTGCTGTTGCCGTAACCGAGGCGACTGCCGAGGCGACGATCATCCAGACGCGCCACCGCATTCCCGAGGCGGCCCTGACCGAAGGGCAGATCCTGGTCTATCAGGTGCCAATCCCCGAACCCCTGCGCTTTCTCGAACCGCGCGAGACGGAAACCCGCAAGATGCATGAGCTGGAAGAATATGGGCTGATGCATGTGAAGCTCTATGAGGATATCGCCCGCCACGGCCATATCGCCACTGCCTATGCCTATCCGGTCAAGGTGGAGGGACGCTATGTCATGGACCCCTCGCCCATCCCGCGCTTTGACAACCCCAAACTGTCGGATTGCCCGGCAATCCAGTTGTTCGGGGCGGGCCGCGAGCAGCGCATCTATGCGCTGCCGCCCTATACGCGGGTTGTCAGTCTGGATTTTGAAGATCACCCTTTTGAGGCGTCGAAGGCCCCCCATGATTGCGACCTCTGTGGCGCATCGGACAGCTATCTGGATGAGGTGATTACCGATGATGAGGGCGGGCGGATGTTCGTCTGCTCAGACACCGACTTTTGTCGTGGCCGCGTGGCGGCAGGGCATATTGGGCGTCTGGGAGCGCCGGATCTCGCGCAGGAGGCCGCAGAATGACCGCGTTCGACCGTAAACTCCCCTCCCCGGACCGGCCGTTGTTACAGGTGCAGGGTCTGTCAAAATACTACGGCAGTCGAATCGGCTGTGCCGATGTGTCGTTTGACCTCTACCCTGGCGAAGTGCTGGGGATCGTGGGGGAAAGCGGGTCTGGAAAGTCCACTCTTCTTTCCTGTCTTGCGGGCCACATGGCTCCTGACACTGGCCGGGTGATCTTTGACACCGCCGAAGGCCCGCGCGACACCGTGACCATGGGCGAAGCTGAACGGCGCCGCTTGGCGCGCACCGATTGGGCCTATGTCCACCAAAATCCACGCGATGGGTTGCGCATGGGCGTCAGCGCGGGCGGCAATGTCGGTGAGCGTCTGATGGCTGTGGGTGCGCGCCACTACGGGAACATCCGCGACAAGGCGATTGATTGGCTGGGCCGGGTAGAGATTGCCGCCGACCGCATCGACGACCGCCCACGCGCCTTTTCCGGCGGGATGCAGCAGCGTCTGCAAATCGCGCGGAATCTGGTGACAGGGCCACGTCTGGTTTTCATGGACGAGCCCACCGGCGGCCTTGACGTTTCGGTGCAGGCCCGCCTGCTGGACCTCTTGCGCGGGCTTGTGCGCGAAATGGGGCTGTCGGCCATCATCGTAACGCATGATTTGGCGGTCGTTCGGCTTCTGGCAGACCGGCTGATGGTGATGAAGGGTGGGCATGTGGTGGAACAGGGTCTGACGGATCAAGTGCTGGACGATCCGCAGCACGCCTATACCCAGCTTCTGGTCAGCTCTGTCTTGCAGGTGTGAAATGATCGAAATTCGCAATCTTTCCAAAAGCTTCACGCTGCACAATCAGGGCAGCGCTGTGATCCCGGTGATGGCAGGTGCCGCGCTGACCGTGGCCTCCGGCGAATGTGTCGGCCTGATCGGCAATTCGGGTGCGGGAAAATCCACGCTTATGCGCATGGTCTGGGGCAATTACCTTGCCGCCTCGGGATCGATCCGGGTGGGCGAAGTGGACGTCGCCTCGGCCGAGCCACGCCAGATCATCCGCCTACGGCGCGATACCCTGGGCTATGTCAGCCAGTTCCTGCGCGTCGTGCCGCGCGTGCCGACGCTCGATGTTGTTGCCGAACCTTTGCTGAACCTTGGTGTGCAGGCCGATCAGGCCCGCAACCGCGCGGCCGCCCTTCTGTCACGGCTGAACATCCCCGAACGGCTGTGGTCCCTGTCGCCCACCACCTTTTCGGGGGGTGAACAGCAGCGCGTCAACATCGCGCGCGGCTTTGCCCATGCCTATCCGGCGCTTCTTCTGGATGAACCCACAGCCAGCCTTGACGCCGCAAACCGCGAGGTGGTGCTGACCCTTATCGAAGAGGCCAAGGCGCGCGGTGCGGCCATCCTGGGTATCTTTCATGACGAGGCGGCGCGCGACCGGGTTTGTGATCGGGTGGTGGATGTGCGCGCCTTCACGCCAAAGGCAGCTTGATGGGGCGGCTGTTCGTCATCGTTGGCCCGTCAGGTGTGGGCAAAGACACGCTTTTGGCTGGCGCCGTTGCGGCCGATCCGCGCCTGCACTGGGCGCGGCGTGTCATCACTCGGCCCGCATCTGCCGGGGGCGAGCCGTTTGAGGGCGTCGATGAAGCAACGTTTGCTGCGCGTCTGGCGCGGGGCGATTTTGCCTTGCATTGGCAGGCACATGGCCTGAGCTACGGCGTGCCAAAGGCTGAACTTGCCGCGCTTTCGCAGGGCCGTGACGTGTTGTTGAACGGATCGCGCGCCGCTTTGGCTAATGCACAGGCGGCATTTCCAGGGCTGATCGTCCTGCACATCATCGCACCTTTGGACATCTTGGCCGAGCGCCTGGCCACGCGTGGGCGCGAGAGCCGCGCCGAGATTGGCGCGCGCTTGGCACGTGCCAACCATGCCCTCCCCGATAGCCTGCCGGTGGTTGAGGTTATGAATGACGCCACCCCCAAGGTTGGCATCGCCCGCCTGCTTCAGGCGCTTAGGGGATAGCGGTGCAGAAGATGAAACCGTTTGTCCTCATCTTCGCCAAAGAGGCACAGATCCTGCACGACAAAGGGTTGCGGCAAGAGCCCCGTGAAATGGCTTTGGGCTGCGGCTTCAAAAGCCGGAACATGAGGGCCTTCCAGTCGATCCGACAGGGTCAAATGGAACTGAAATTCCTCCATGACATAAGGATAGCCATAAACCTCCAGCAACTGGCGCTGGCGCGGGGTCAGCGTTTCGGGCTGGCGGCGGGCAATTTCGGCAGGGGTCAGGGGCGCACGATACGCCTCAAGCCCTTGGACCACACGGGCGGCCAGATCGGAAAGGCCTGCGGTATCGCCTTGGGGGATGAAGGCCAAGAACCCCTCAAGTCGGACCATGGCCAGCCGGTCCAGCGTCACCGCAGGCAGGTAAGCGGCAAGGGCGTGAACCGCATCGGCCAAAGCCCGCGCCGGAATGCCGTCGGGCAGGCGGAAGGGCGGCTTGATCGTGCCGTGAAAACCATAGCGGCGCGGGGCTGCCGTCAGATCGGCAATACCCGGAACATCGGGCTGCACCACGGTCTTGCCAATGCGGGCATCCCAGCCCAGCCAAGCCGCCGCCGCATCGGCAAAGGCCCCTTCTCGGGGCGCGTAGTAGATCGCAAAGCGCTTCATCTGCTCCATGCCGGACCGGTTACCCGCGGATTGTCACATGCTTGTGACAGATCCTTGTCACATCAAATCAAACTTTTCTGAAGGCAAGTCTCATGACCGAAACCCTCCTCGCCAATGCTATGCTTGTTTTGCCTGACGAAGTGATCCATGGCGCAATCCGCATCGAGAACGGCAAGATCACGGACATGGATCAAGGATCGTCCGTGCCAAACGGCGCCATCGATTGTGAAGGCCATTTACTCATGCCCGGCCTGATAGAACTGCATACCGACAATCTGGAACGCCATATCGAGCCGCGCCCCCGCGTCAACTGGCCCCATGCCAGCGCCATCATTGCCCATGATGCCGAATTGGCCAGCGTTGGTATAACGACCGTGTTCGATGCGCTACGAGTAGGGTCGGTCGTGTCCAACAAAAAGGCCAGTTACGGCGAATATGCCCGTCATCTGGCCGATGAAATTCTGGATCTGCGGCGCAAGGGGGCACTGCGCATCAGTCACTTCCTGCATCTGCGCGCTGAAGTCTGTTCGGAAACCCTGACCGCCGAGTTGGCCAAGTTCGGGCCCGAAGACCGCATCGGCATTGTCAGCCTGATGGACCACACCCCCGGGCAGCGCCAGTTCCGCGACCTGACCCAGCTGCGCGCCTATGTCTGTGGCAAGCACGGATTGTCCGAAAGCGAGTTTGAAAGCCATGTCGCCGATCAGGTGGCGCTGTCCCAACGTCTTGGTGCCCTGCATGAGGCCGCGGCGGTGGCCGAGACCCAGCGATTTGGCGCCGTGCTCGCCAGTCACGACGACACCACAGCCGAACAGGTCGCGATTTCGGCCCGTCACGGCGCCCAGTTTGCCGAATTCCCAACAACGGTCGAGGCTGCACGCGCCTGTCATGATCACGGGATCAAGGTGATGATGGGCGCACCAAATCTTATCCGCGGCGGTTCGCATTCCGGCAATGTGGCCGCACACAAGCTGGCTGAGGCGGACCTTCTGGATATTCTGTCTTCCGATTATGTGCCGTCGGCGCTTCTTTCGGCTGCCCTCATGCTGGGCGACCTTTGGGGCGACATTGCGCGTGGCGTACGAACGGTCACTCTTGCCCCGGCCCAAGCGGTGGGCTTGACGGATCGCGGGCATCTGGCCATCGGCGCGCGCGCAGACGTGATCCAGGTGGCCAGAGTAGGTGGAACGGCGGCGCTGCGTGGCACATGGGTGCAGGGACGTAGAGTGGGTTAAAGTTGCCAACTAAACGATCTAGAACTTCGTAGCGCGTTTGGTGAGCTACTCGCCGATCCTTGGACAGTTTTTCGGGATGTTTAAGCTACGGCCTTCACCTGCTGATCAGTTTCAATGCTGTTTTCAGGAGGTATAGAGCGTCAAGGGACATTTGAACGCGGCAACGGACGCGGCAATTGTTCTTATCGCCAAACGACAAAGCCTCCCGCGAGGGAGGCATATGTGTCTGAGGTAGTTTGATAATTTTTTGGTTGCGGGGGCAGGATACGTTGAAGGATCTACAATTCAGGTTGCCGCGTAGCGCGCTAACGCACACCCCACAGCGCAACCTGACAGGTCAGGTTAATGCCGCGACGCCGACAATCTCAAGGTCAAAGGGTGAGGTTTTCGGCCCAAAGCCGCCGTTGCCTTCCGGTCGAACGTCTGCTTTGGGCAAGATGCGATCTCTATTCGGATGTCAGTTCAAAACTTCGCCTGCACGGTCTTGCCGTCCGGGCCGACCAGCTGCACCGCGCCCTTCACGTCGGTCGGAACCTCTATCCCGGTATCGGCGGACAGAATACCCGGCGTGGCGGGTGCGAGGGGGGCGCGGACAGGTTTGCCATCGATCAGCAGGATGGCGGTGCCGGTCATGGCGGAGGTGTCCACTTCACTGTCGTCATCCATAGTGATGTGAACGTTCACCGCCGTGCCCGCAGGCACCAGTTCGACGCGGTAGGGTCCGGCATCGACGCGCATGCCGCCGTTCGGGCCGATACCCGGTTCATGCGCGGCGGCGGGGGCTGCCAGGAGTAGGAGGGTGAGGATTGTGCGGAGCATGGATGCTTGCCTTTCGGTTCAGAATGTCTGGATGGCTGCGCTAGAGGCGTGGGGCGTCTCTGACAGCTTGGTTCTTTCGGCCTCGACCAGCCGTTCGACGGATTTCCTGCCGTAGCGGAGGAAAAGGACCGGCGTCAGGAAGGTATCGAGCAGGGTGGAGGAGATCAGCCCGCCGAAGATCGTGATGGCGACAGGGCTGAGGATTTCCTTGCCCGGCGCATCGGCCCCGATCATTAGCGGGATGAGCGCGACGCCCGCAGAGAGCGCGGTCATAAGGACCGGTGTCAGCCGTTCAAGCGAGCCGCGGATGATCAGGTCAGGGCCGAAGGGCATGCCTTCGTGGAGGGCGAGGTTGATGTAGTGGCTGATCTTCAGGATGCCGTTCCTTGCCGCGATGCCCGTCAGGGTGATGAAGCCGATCATCGACGCGACCGACAGTGGTTGCCCCGCGATCCAGAGCGCCGCGACGGACCCGATCAGGGCGAGTGGCACCGATCCCATGATGATCAGGGCGCAGACCGCAGATTTGTAGCGGCTGTAAAGGATCGCGAAGACCATCCCGAGAGAGATGAGCGACAGGAGGGCGATGGTGCGGCTGGCTTCTTCCTGCGCTTGGAATGTGCCTTCGAGAGAGGCGGTGTAGCCTTCGGGAAGGTCGGCTTCGGCAAGGATACCGCGGATTTGGGATACGACGCCGGCCATGTCGACCTGACCGTCGGTATTGGCCAGAACGATAATGCGGCGGCTTCCGTTCTCGCGCAGGATCTGGTTCGGGCCATCGGTTTCTGTCACCTCGGCCAGTTCGCGGACGGGGACCCAACCGGAGGGTGTTTCGATCAGAAGATCGCCCAAGGCTTGCGTCGTGCGGCTTTCGTCCGGCAGGCGCATCACCACGTCATAGGACCGTGCCCCGTCGACGAGGCGCGAGACGACACGGCCGTTCGACAGCCGCTCCAGCGCCTCTGTGATCGCGGCGGGCTGGATGCCGTAAAGGGCAGCGCGGTCGTAGTCCACGCGGATCTCCAATTGCGGGATGCGGACCTGCTTTTCGACCTGAAGGTCCACGATGCCCTCGATCCCCGCGATCTCTGCCCGCAGCCCTTCAGCCACGGTGCGCAGCGTGTCGAGGTCGGGGCCGTAGACCTTCAACGCCAACTGGGCGCGCACGCCTGACAGCATGTGGTCGAGCCGGTGCGAGATCGGCTGCCCGACGTTCACCGCAACGGGCAGAAGGGCCAGTCGGGCGCGGATGTCGGCCACGATTTCGTTCTTGGACCGGTCGGAGGGTTCCAGATCGACCTCGATCTCCGAAGAATGCACGCCTTCAGCATGTTCGTCCAGTTCAGCCCGCCCCGTGCGACGGCCCACGGCGCGGACTTCCGGCACGTCGAGGATCAGCTTTTCGGCGATCAGTCCGACGCGGTGGGATTCCGCAAGCGAGATGCCGGGGTTGAACAGCATCGAAATGGTGAAGGTGCCTTCGTTGAAGGGGGGCAGGAAAGCGCGGGGCAGCAGCAGAGCCGCACCTGCGGCCAGCACGACGGCGGCAACCGACAGGGTCATCAGGCTGCGCTGCCAGCGGAACACAACGGCCAGGGCAGCGCGGTTGCCCTGCTTGAGTTTGCGGACAAGCCAGCCTTCGTGTTCGTCCAGACGCTTCAGGCCCGGCAGCAGGTAATAGGCCATGACGGGCGTCAGGGTGATCGAGACTAAGAGGCTGACGAGGATTGAGATGATGTAGGCCTGACCCAGTGGCGCGAACAGCCGTCCTTCGATCCCCGACAGGGCGAACAGCGGGACGAAGACGAGGACGATGATCATCGTCGCGTAGACGATGCCCGACCGGACCTCTTGCGAGGCAGAGACGACAACTTCGAATGTCGAACGCGGATTGCCCGCCTCGCGGTTCTCGCGCATGCGGCGGAAGATATTCTCCACGTCGACAACGGCGTCATCGACCAGTTCGCCGATTGCGATGGCAAGGCCGCCCAGCGTCATGGTGTTGATCGACAGGCCCAGCATCTGGAAGACGATGGCGGTGACGAGGATCGACACGGGGATCGCGGTCAGAGAGATGAAGGTGGTGCGCGTATTCAGAAGGAAGGCGAAGAGGACGATGGCCACGACCACGATCGCCTCGACCAGCACGGTCTGCACGTTCTTGACCGAGGTTTCGATGAAGTCGGATTGGCGGAACAGAATATTGTCGGCCTTGATGCCATCGGGCAGGGCTGCGGTGATTTCCGCCAAGGCGGCCTCGACCTCGCGCGTCAGTTTTACCGTGTCGACGTCCGGCTGCTTTTCGACCGAAACGATGACGGCGGACTCTCCCATATAGCCGGCCTCGCCACGTTTCAGACGCGCACCGAAACCGACCTCTGCCACCTGATGCAGCAGGATGGAGCGTTGACCGTCACTTTTCACCACGACCTTCTTTAGGTCTTCGAGGCTGAGCGTGCTGCCGATGTTCCGGATCAGGAATTCGCGGGCATATTGGTCGGTGAAGCCGCCGCCCGTGTTGCCGCCGAAGGCGGTGATCGCGCCTTCCACCTCTTCCAGCGTAACGCCGAGCGCCCGCATCGCGGCGGTATCGGGGGCGATGCGGAACTGGCGCACCTCGCCGCCAATGGGGATGACCTGTGCGACGCCGGGGATTGTCAGAAGGCGGGGGCGCACGATGAAATCTGCCGCTTCGCGCAGTTCCATCGGGGACACGCCTTCGGGCGCGGTCATGGCGACCAGCATGATCTGCCCCATGATGGAGCTGATCGGCCCCATCTGCGGGACCACGCCTTCGGGCAGTTGAGCCGAGACGAGGGACAGCTTTTCCGCGATCTGCTGGCGGTTGCGGTAGATGTCGGTGCCCCAGTCGAATTCGACATAGATGATCGACAGGCCCACGCCCGAGACGGAACGGACCCGCTCGACACCGGGCAGGCCGTTCATCTGCGTCTCGATCGGGTAGCTGACGAGTTTCTCGACCTCGGGTGGAGCGAGGCCCTCTGCCTCGGTCATGATGGTGACGGTGGGGCGGTTCAGGTCGGGAAAGACATCGACCGGCAGGCGCAGGGCGGTGAACGCGCCATAACCCATCATGATGATGGCGATGGCAAGGACCAGCACGCGGTTGCGCAGGGATTGCGTGACGAGGAAGGTGAACATGTTCTTTCCCCTATCAGCGCAGTTGGTTCAGGAGTTCAGCACCCTGCGTGACGACGCGGTCGCCTGCTTCGATGCCCGCCACCACGATTACGCGCCCACCATCCAGCGCGGCGGTCCGCACGGGCCGCGGTTCGAAGAGTTCGGGGCCGACATGCAGGAAGACGATGTTCTCCCCGTTCCCGCCGCGGATAACTGCGTCGCGCGGGACACCGATGCCCGTGGTCACATCCGCCGTTTCTGCATATACAGTGACGCGGTCGCCAACCTGAAGGTGGCTGGTCGGCTGGTCGATGCGGAATTGTACGGGCCGGGCCTGCCCGTCTTCGGCGAAGCCTTTTCCGATCAGGGAGAGCGGGATCGATTGGCCATCGGGTGCGGCGACGGAGGCAGCGCCCGCTACCTCGGCGTCGGTGAAGAGCGCTGCCTCGACCCAGAGTTTCGCAGGGTCGATGATGTGGAAAACCTCGGTGTTGGTTTCGGCGATCAGGCCCGGCGCGGCGTTCGCCTTCGATACGATCCCGGCGACCGGGGCCACGAGCGTTTCGGCGTTTGCGGGCAGGGCGTCGAGTGCGGCACGCCTGTCGCGCAGGCCTTGCAAGGTCAGTTCGACTTCTTCGAGTTGCGCCTTGGAGATCGTGCCCGCGGCTGCGAGGGGGCGGTAGCGGGCAAGCTGGCGTTCTTCCAGCGCGATTTCCTGATCGAGTTCCGCCTTGGTCTGGCGGATCGACGATCGGTCGGCCGCGGCCAGCGAAGGTTCGACGAGGGCCATCAGCTGGCCCGCCTCAACTGTGCTGCCAAGGACCGGAAAGCCTTCGGGCGGAGGGGCGAGGCGGCCGCCCACGGCGGTCTGAACGAAGCCGCTGGCGTTCGGGTCGGGGATGACGCGGCCCGCCAACTCGATGCTGCGGCGGTGTTCGGCTTCCTCGGCCAGCACAGTTCGGATCGCGAGGATGCGCTGTGCTGCTTTGGGGGCGAAGACGCGGCCATCGGGTAGGCGCTGAGCCACATCGCGGACGATGGGGGCTGTCGTTTCGGCGATGGCGACGGAGGTGGTAACCATAACGGCCAGCACGGCCACCGCAACCCCAGCCGCAAGCACACGGCGGCGGCGCAAGGCCATGACGGCGAGGCCCAGCAGGAAACCCGCGCCGCCGAGTGCGGCCATCTTCAATGCCTCGGACTGCGATGGCGCAGCGAGCAATTGGGGCAGGTCCAGACTGGTGGCGGCTTCTGTCGGGGCGGCCACCGGGGCGGGGATGGACAGGGTGGCGGTGAGGAAGTCGATGTCGGTTCCGGCTTCGACGGTGAAGAGAAGTTCGTAGTCGCCTGCTTCGGCGGCCCAGGGGGCGTCCAAGAGGTAGACGTCGCCGTCGGCCGTAGCCGTCACCGGACCTGCGGGTGTTTCGACCGATACGGTTGCCCCCGTGACTGGTTCGTTCGTGTCGAAGCGGTCGATATAGACCGTCAGCGCAGGTCCGTCGGCGACGGCAACGAGTTCGAACAGTGTTGATGCCGCCGTAGCGCGGGGGGCCGTGACGATCGTCGGCGGCGGGGCTTCGTCGCCGTGGGAATGGCCTTCATGCGAAAGGGCAGGAAAGGAGATCAGGCTGAGCAGGGCGACAAAAACGCCTGTGCGGAAATGGGTCACGAGACACCTCGATTGGCTGAACTGGAACGGTGCCGCATCCATGCGGCATGGTCTGTCCGTCAGCTTCTCGGCGGTCGTTTCAGGGCGGTCTGGGGACGGGCCTCGGCGCTTACGTCGGCGGGCAGCGCGTATCGGGCAGCAAGCGTGGTCAGGCTATGTGCGTGCCCCGAAAGCGACAGCAGGGCCGATGCACAGGTGGCGGACGAACAGCAGAAGGTTCCGCATTCGGCGTCACTCGCCATGTCGGCGTCGCCCGTTCCGGTATCGTCGGTGGCTTCCGCAACAGCGCCCGCAGCGTGAAGGCCATGCGCCTCGGCCTGAGATGGCGCAAGGAGGAGTGAGGCGAAGAGCAGAATGCAGGCAAGTACCACATGACGAAGCGGACCGGACGCCATGAGCGGCAACCGGCGCGATCTTGCATTGGTCGTGCTGTCCCGTTCCGTTTTCATGTGATGTCCATGAGCGTCCCGGCAGCATATAGCCGACGGTCCGCCCGCCTGTCATCACAAAATCGAGAGTAGGCTCAGCGCCGCAGCACCAATTCTTGGTCCTACTGCGCGGCGTGGGCTTCGATTCAGGTCGTCAGTTCTTCGATCTCTTTCATCTGTGCGTCGATCATTTCCTGCGCCATCGCCTTGATTTCTTGATCCTGGCCATTTTCCTGAACGGTCTGCGCCATGTCGATCGCGCCCTGATGGTGGGGGATCATGCCGCAGGCAAATGCCATATCGGGATCGGGGATCATCATCGCCGTCATCATCGGGCCGTGCATGTTTTCCATCGCCTTGCCGTAGCCCATCGCAGAGGCGCTTGCTCCTTCGGGCATCTGCATCGGCTGGGCCATCATGCCATGATCCATGCCACCTGCAGCCGTCTTGCAGGCTTCGGGAAGGCCGGTTGCTGCCGGATCCGTTTCCTGCGCCGAAGCCAGACCGGCGCTGAGGGCGAGGGGAAGGAAGATGGCGAAGGTGCGGAACATCGTGGCTCTCCTTGGTTGCGTCATGATCCGCAACCGCAGGGCGGGACTATGGTTCCGGCCCGGTCCGCGATGCCTCGCGCTGCTTGCGCCAGCCGTGGCGTGTGAGGCCGCGGGGTTTGAAAACGGACAGGATGGTGACAGCAAGGACGGCGATAAGGCCTGCGCCGGAGGCCATAACCAGTTGCCGGCGCTGTTCCATCATTCCGGCCGCGCGAAACCTTGGCCGATGGCCTGATCGGCTATGTGGGTGAGAGGGAAGGCGTGCAGGATCAGCACGGCGAGGATGAGCAGTGTGAGGGCGAGTTTGACCACGACCCAGTAGTGGCGGAACAGCCCCCAGGGGGACACGAGGCTTGAAAGGATGCCGGTACCAAGGGCCGCAGCGCCCAGCGGCAGGATCAGCCACCACGTGATAATTCCGCCCGCCCAATAGGCCCCCCTGACGGGGCTGTCCTCCGTGCCGGTCAGGCCCGCGGCAGCCAGTGCGAAAAAGGCCGCTACTGCGCCGAATAGGCCCGCTGCGGCCAGTATGTGCAGGAGCAGGACCGTCTTGCGTGTGGCAGGCTTCGGCATCAGGTGCCATGCCCCCCCGTCGGCGTGAGGCCCATGAGGTGTAGGCCGATGAAGATCACGACGAGGATCACCCCTACGATGATCAGGCTGCGCACCCACTTCGGCGGGCCGGGGTAACCGTCTTGCTCCATGCGCAATCTCCCGATGTCGGACGGTTTCTGGCAGAAAAGGGGAACTGTCGGTCCACCGCAAGCGGCTTTCATGCAGGCGGGCGCGGGGAACTTGCGAGGCGGAAGGCGAGGGCCGGAACGATGATCCATTGCAGGACCGGGGTGAGACCGGTTCTGAATGGGAGCAAGGTGGGCATGATTTCGCGATAGGCCCATGCGCCACGGACTGAGATGTTCAGCCATTCTGAAAAGACGGTATATACCACGGCGAAGATAATCGTCAGCAGGGCGACGGGCTTGACCCGATGCGCAGGCCAGTCGCGACCCACCAAGAGCAGCGCGAGGCCGAGTGTGGTCGCTGCGATCAGAACGTCGCCCAAGGTGCAATGCAGGATGGCATAGGCTATCTCGCCCAACGTTCCGGTGAGCCAGAGCGTGTAGAGCGGGACGTGAGCGATTTCCCAGACAAGGTTTCCCGCCGCCATGACCGACAGGTAGCGCATGATTGCGCGGCGTTGCGGCTGGTTGGCGGCGGGAAGGTTCATGGTCTTCTCAGTTCATGTTGGTTGCCGCGATCATGCTGAGATGACGAATTCAGTCATCATCCCTGTGGCAAGGTGCGGCATGTGGTGGCAATGCAGCATCCATCGTGCGGCTTCGCCGGCATCCAGCGCAACACTGACCATGCTCATCGGGGGGATGTGGACGGTGTCGCGAAGCGCGCCTTTGACCGGTTGTCCGTTCAGCGCCACGACCTGGAAGTGATGGCCGTGCAGGTGCATGGGATGGGCCATCATCGACATGTTGTGGAAGGTCAGGACGACACGTTCGCCCGAGCGCGCCTCGATCGGGCGGTGGTTGCCCCAGCCTTGGCCGTCGATTGTCCACAGATAGGGCATCATGGACCCGCCGAGCATCAGGTTGTCGCTGTGATCCGTGGCGCGGTCTTCGAGCGACGAAAGCGCAGTGAACTTCGCCTCTTGCAACAGATCGCCCGAAAAGGCCGGATGCGCGGTGTCGGATGCGCCCGCGATGCGACCCACCTTTGCGCCTTGCGTGGCGAGGATGATCCCCGTCCGCTCCACCGCGCCTTCGCGGAGGGCAAGGATCGGGAAGGCCCCGCCCTCGGTCGGCAGGTCGAGTTCGAGGTCGAGCCGCTGGCCCATCGCAAGGCCGAAGCGGCTGCCGCCGACAGGCTGGATCGGGTTGCCATCCGTCGCCACGGCGCGGGCGGACAGTGCGCCGGTATCGACCCAGAAGACGGTCGCCGCAGACCCGTTGATAACACGGAGGAGGACGCGCCCGCCCTTGTCGACCGTCACCACCTCGGGGTCGTCGAGCGTGCGGTCATTGGCAAGATAGGCGTCGAAGTTGATGTCATTCAGGTCCATCGCCTCCATGGACATGCCGACCCCCGACATCCCCCCCATGTCATGGCCTATCGCGCCGCCCATGGCACCCATCTCATGCTTCATGCCGCCCATGTTGCCCATGTCGTGACCCATGCCCCCCATGCCGTGATCCATTCCGGCCATCGCTCCGCCGCCCGTGATTTCGGCCAGAACCTCTTCGGCGGGGCGGAAGCTGTGTTGATTTTCACCCAGAACTGAGCCGGTTTTTTCACCGAGAAGTGAGCCACCTCTGATTATGGATTTCGGCTCATGCTGGGGTCA
>JACCDH010347520.1_pt1 | contig 14900 bp, 11 predicted proteins | sample 7442481 | NCBI WGS metagenome assembly JACCDH01 (sample SAMN15323433, study PRJNA562643) | freshwater metagenome | isolation source: river surface water | place: USA:Blue River Watershed | collected 2017-08-15
AGGCGCGCCGCCCCGCCGCCCAATGGGTCAGGAAATCTTCCGCCACCGCCCGCGCCTGCGGGAAATGCGCCAGCGCCCGCGCAATCTCTTCCGCCATCAGGGGATAGGCCTCAAAGCTGGTGTAATGGATCGGCCCCGCCTGCCCCTCTGCCGCGATCAGGGTGGCCAGCAGGTTCAACCCGGTGCCAAAGCCCAGCTCCGCAATCCGGAATCCGGGTGCAAGGCGCGCAGGCAAGCCATTCCCCGCCAGAAAAACATGCCGCGTTTCCGCCAGACCGTCGGCCAGCGAGAAATAGGGATCATCAAACCGCCGCGACACCGGCACCACCCCGCCGCGCCAGTCCAAGCCATCCCCACCCTGTTCGCCGCCTGTCATCTGCCCTAAACCCCGTGATGCGCGGCATCCATGGGCAAGGGCGGACGGAATGGCAAGGGTCGATCTGACAGTGCGCGGCGGCGGCATCTTCGGCCTCGCCTGTGCCTTCACCGCAAGCCGCCGTGGCGCAAAGGTCCGGCTGATCGAGACCGCGCATATCGGGGCCGGATCGTCGGGCGGCCTGATCGGGGCCTTGGCCCCGCATGTGCCGGAAAACTGGAACCCCAAGAAGCAATTCCAACTCGACAGCCTGTTGATGGCCGAGGATTTCTGGGCCGCTGTCGCCCGCATCGGCGGCACGGACCCCGGCTACCTGCGGTCCGGCCGCCTGCAACCCTTGCCCGATGCCCATGCCGTCACCCTCGCCCGCGCGCGGATCGCTGAGGCCGCGATCCTCTGGCAAGGCCGCGCCACATGGTCGGTCATCCCCGCCACAGGCGCCGCATGGGAACCCCAAAGCCCGACCGGCCTCTTGATCCACGACACCCTCACCGCGCGCCTGTCGCCCCGCGCCGCAGGCAAAGCCCTTACCGCCGCCCTCCACGCCTTGGGCGCAGAGGTGGTGATCGGCGATCACGCGGACGAAGGTGCCGTCCTCTGGGCCACGGGATACCAAGGCCTGCAAGACCTGAATGCCGCCTTTGGCAAAGCCGTCGGCGCAGGCGTCAAAGGCCAATCCCTCGCGCTGCGCCTGCCGGACCTTGACCCTGCCGCCTTGCCGCAACTCTTTGCCGATGCGCTGCACATCGTGCCCCATGCCGATGGCAGCATCGCCATCGGCTCAACTTCGGAAAACGCCTGGGACGACCCCACCGGCATCGACGCCGCCTGTGACGCCCTGCTCGACCGCGCCCGCGCCGCGCTGCCGATCCTCGCCCAGGCCCAGATCACCGACCGCTGGGCCGGCATCCGACCCCGCGCCAAGACCCGTGCCCCGATGCTGGGGCCATGGCCGGGGCGCCCCGGCCATTTCATCGCCAATGGCGGCTTCAAGATCGGCTTCGGCATGGCCCCGAAGGTGGCCGAGGTGATGGCCGACCTGATCCTGACCGCCGACGACAGCGCCATCCCCCCCGGCTTCCGGGTGGACGCCAACCTCTGATCCTTCCCCGTTGTGAAAATATCCTCGGGGGAGTCGCCCGCCTGCGGGCGACCGGGGGCAGACAGCCCCCGCCTGCCCTGACCGCGCCTCTGGCGCGGACAGGGCGCGTCGCTTGCGCGCCTCTGGCGCGCGCAATCGGATCACCGTGCCAGATCACGCAACATCTTGGGGATAAGCCGCACCCGACCGCGATAGGCGCGCCGCCAAGCGTTGACTCATGCCGCCCTGCGCGAGACCATGCCCGACCATATCGGAATCAGGACCTTCGCCTTGCGTTTCACCCGCCTGCGTCTCAACGGCTTCAAGAGCTTCGTGGACCCCACGGATCTCGTGATCCATGACGGCTTGACCGGCGTCGTCGGTCCCAATGGCTGCGGCAAGTCGAACCTGCTTGAAGCGCTGCGCTGGGTCATGGGGGAAAACCGCCCCACCGCCATGCGCGGCGGCGGGATGGAGGATGTGATCTTCGCCGGGGCCGCCACGCGTGGGGCGCGCCACTTTGCCGAAGTGGCGCTGGTCATCGACAATCAGGACCGGCTCGCCCCCTCGGGCTTCAACGACGCCGACCAGATCGAGATCGTGCGCCGCATCACCCGCGATGCCGGATCGGCCTACAAGGCCAATGCCAAGGACATCCGCGCCCGCGATGTGCAGATGCTCTTTGCTGACGCCTCCACCGGCGCGCATTCCCCCGCACTTGTCCGGCAGGGCCAGATTTCCGAACTGATCAACGCCAAACCCAAGGCGCGGCGGCGCGTGCTGGAAGAGGCGGCGGGAATTTCCGGCCTCTATGCCCGCCGCCATGAGGCGGAGTTGAAACTGACAGGCGCGGAACAGAACCTGACCCGCGTCGATGATGTGCTGGAACAACTGGCCCAGCAACTGTCCACCCTGACCCGCCAAGCCCGCCAAGCCGCCCGCTACCGCGAAATCGGCGAGGAATTGCGCCGCGCCGAAGGGATGCTCCTCTATCGCCGCTGGCGCGAGGCGGAAACCGCCCGGCTGGAAACCGAAACCGCCCTGCGCGCGCGGGTTCTCGCGGCCTCGCAGGCCGAAGCTGCCGCCCGCGCCGCCGGCAAGGCCCGCGAGGCGCGCGAAGATCACCTGCCCGCGCGCCGCGAGGAAGAGGCGATTGCCACCGCCATCCTGCAACGGCTGACCGTGCAGCGCGACGCTTTGGGCGAGCAGGAAAACCGGGCGCGGCAAATGATCGACACGCTGCGCGGCCGGATCGACCAGTTGCAGCGCGACATGGACCGCGAGGCGGGCCTGAACCGCGACGCAGGCGACACCATCGCCCGGCTGGAGTGGGAGATTGACCAGCTCACCCGCAGCCACGACGGCCATGACGACAAACTGGCCGAAGCGGCGGAACTGGCCCGCGAGGCCGCCGCCACCCTGTCGGAATGCGAAACCCTGTTGTCCGAACAGACCGAAGACGCCGCCCGTCTGGCCGCCCGCCACCAATCGGCGCAGCGCATGTTGGCCGACACGCGTGCCACGCTGGACCGCACCGAAGCGCAGGCCGTGGCCGCACGCGGGGCCGTGGGCGATGCGGCCGAAGCCTTGGACACCGCATCTGAGGCCTTCGAGGCCGCCGAAGAGGCACAGGAACAGGCCCAGACCCTGACCGAACGCGCCGAAGAAACGCTCGAAGCCGCCGAAGCCGCCCGCGCCGAAACCCAAGGACGCGAGGCCGAAGCCCGCGCCGCCCGCTCGTCGGCTGAGGGCGAGGCGAACGCCCTGCGCGCCGAAGTTGCCGCCTTGGCAAAGTTGGTAGAGCGCGAGGCGCTGGCGGGCAGCCAGCTTCTCGACCGGCTGACGGTGGAACCCGGCTATGAAAAGGCGCTTGGCGCGGCGCTGTCCGATGATCTACGCGCGCCAGAGGTGGACGCCGCCGCGCGGTCGGGCTGGACCGGCCTGCCCGATTACGATGCGCCCCAGCCCCTGCCTGCGGGCGTGACGCCACTCGCCGACCATGTCACCGCGCCGCCGGTTCTGTCCCGCCGTCTGGGCCAGATCGGCCTTGTCGCGCGCGGCGAAGGGGCGACCTTGCAGGCGCAGTTGCAACCCGGCCAACGGCTTGTGTCGCTGGACGGCGATCTCTGGCGCTGGGACGGCTTCCGAACCGGGGCGGAGGATGCGCCCTCTGCAGCCGCGCTGCGTCTGCAACAGCTCAACCGTCTGGTGCAGTTGAAGCGCGATCTGGAAGATGTCTCCGCCCGCGCGACCGGGGCGCGGCAGGCGCATGAGGCGCTTCAAGCCCGCTTGGCCGACCTTGCCCGCGCTGACCAGATGGCGCGGGACGCCCGCCGCGCCGCCGACCAGCGCATGACCGAGGCCAACCGCGCGGCGGCACGGGCCGAAGCCGACCGCTCCATCGCGCAAGGCAAGCTCGAGGCCGCACGTCTGGCCGTCACGCGCTTTGAGGACGAGGCGATGGCCGCCCGCGCAAGGCTGCGCGAAGCCGAGGCGCAGGTGGCCGACCTGCCCGACCTGACCGCGGCCCGCCAGACGCTGGAGGACGCCAAACTGGCGGTCGAGGGCGCGCGTCTGGCCATGCTGACCCGTCGTTCGTCGCATGATGAACTCCGCCGCGAAGGCGAGGCACGGGTGCGGCGGCGGCAAGAGGCCACGAAAGAGCTTTCCGGCTGGCGGCACCGGCTGGAAACGGCGGAACGCCGCATCGCCGAACTGGCCGAGCGCAAGCTGGAAACCGAGGCGGAGCTTGAAGACGCCACCGCCGCCCCCGAAGAAATCGCCATCAAGCGCGAGGAACTGTCGGACGCCATCCTTGAGGCCGAAACCCGCCGCCGCGCCGCCGCCGAGGCCTTGGCCAGCGCCGAAACCGCGCTGCGCGAGGCGCAGATCGCCGAACGCGAGGCCGAACGTCTGGCCGGTGAGGCACGCGAAGCCCGCGCCCGTGCCGAAGCCCGCGCCGATGCCGCCCGTGGGACTGTGGCCTATGCCGCCGAACGCATCCTTGAAGAAACCGAGGCGACGCCGGATCAGTTGCTGGACACGCTGAAGGTTGATCCAGACTCCATGCCCGATGCCGAGGCGCTGGACACCGAGGTGAACCGCCTGAAGCGCCAGCGCGAGTCCCTTGGGGCCGTGAACTTGCGGGCCGAAGAGGATGCCAAGGCGGTGTCGGATGAATACGACACCTTGGCCAAGGAAAAGATCGACCTTGAAGAGGCGATCAAGAAACTGCGGGCCGGAATCTCGGGTCTGAACCGCGAAGGGCGGGAACGGCTGCTGACGGCCTTTGAACAGGTGAACGCCAATTTCTCGACGCTGTTCACGCACCTCTTCGGCGGTGGCGAGGCGCGTCTGGTCTTGGTCGAATCCGATGACCCGCTGGAGGCGGGGTTGGAGATCATGTGCCAGCCGCCGGGCAAGAAGCTGGCAACGCTGTCGCTGTTGTCGGGAGGGGAGCAGACCCTGACAGCCCTCGCGCTGATCTTCGGGGTGTTCTTGGTGAACCCTGCACCGATCTGCGTGCTCGACGAGGTGGACGCGCCGTTGGACGACGCCAACGTGACCCGCTTCTGCGACATGCTGGACGAAATGACCCGCCGCACCGAGACGCGGTTTCTCGTCATCACCCACCACGCCGTGACGATGGCACGGATGGACCGTCTGTTCGGCGTGACGATGCAGGAACAGGGCGTCAGCCAATTGGTGAGCGTGGATTTGAAGAAGGCCGAGGCGTTGGTGGCGTAACTGCCTCGGCAGGCAAAGGTGCGCAATGAATGCGCACCCTAGTCTAGTTCCTCGCATAGGGTGCTAGGACTGGCGTGACTGTCCAGTGGACAGTCGCGGCGGTCCGCCAGAGGTCCGTGTGCAGACCGCCGGGCTAAGCGCCTCTGGCGCGCAGACCGAGGGGGCGGTCTGCGCGCGGACCGGGCGTTTGGGGCCCGGTCCAACCCAAACGGTTGCGACAGGATGGCTTCCTACCTTCACCTTCATTGCAGCCCACCCCATCCGCCGCTAAACCCACCCCCATGACTGATCCGCTTTCCATCCTCGCCCAAGCCCTTCGCTCTGCCGGTTTCGACGGCATTGAAACCGATGGCCTCACGCTTTACGCCCGCACTGCAGATGCGTTGGAGTTTCAGGCGACGGCGGGTGATCTTTACCGCCTGTCCATCCGCTATGCCGTCCGCGCCACCGACGCCGAACGCGCGGACTGGATGCGGGCGAACCCCAAGGGGCGGCTGGAGATCGCGGCGGGCGAGACGGAATTGACCCTGTCCCTGCCGCTGGATGCTGACCTGCCGAAGGCCCTGTCAGAGTGGGCAAAGCTGGTGCACGCCGGTGCCGTGGCCGCGGTGGAGTGGCGGCGGAAGCAGAAACCGCTTTACGGGATGTAGAAAGGGGCGCGCAGGTTTCCCCGCACGCCCCCCATTCAGCTCAGCGTAAACTCAGGCGACCGAGGCAATCGCCGCCGCAAGGATCGGCACCGTCCGCGCGTTCAGCCCGGCGATGTTGATGCGGCTGTCACCCACCATGTAGATCGCGTGCTCTTCGCGCAGGCGGATCACCTGTGCTTCGGTCAGACCGAGGCGAGAGAACATGCCGCGATGGTCCGCCACGAAATCGAAGCGGTCGGAATTCGTCGCCTGACGCAGCGCATCGGCCAGCGCCTTGCGCAAGCCCAGCATGCTCATACGCACCTCTTCCAGTTCCGCCATCCAGTCGGTGCGCAGGGCGTCATCCTCAAGGATCATGGTCACCAGACGCGCACCGTGATCGGGCGGGAAGGAATAGTTCTGACGGTTCAGGAAGTTCAGGTTGCCCTGCAACACGCCCTTGCCATTCGCCGCGCCGATGCCGATCAGGATGCCGGTGCGCTCACGGTAAATTCCGAAGTTCTTGCTGCACGAGGCTGCGATCAGCACCTCGGGGAAGGACCGCGCCACCAGACGGGTCGCCGCCGCATCGGCCTCGAGCCCGTCACCAAAGCCCTGATAGGCAAGGTCCACCAGCGGGATCGCGCCCTTGGCGACCAGCAGCGCCACGACCTGATCCCACTGCGCGGCATCGAGGTTCGCGCCCGTCGGGTTGTGGCAGCAGCCGTGCAGCAGGACCACATCACCGGGGGCGACCTTGGCCAGATCCGCCATCACGCCCGCAAAATCCACACCGCGCGTTTCGGCGTCGAAATAGCGATACTCGGCCATCTTCATGCCAAGGTATTTCACGATGGACGGATGGTTCGGCCATGTCGGTGCCGAAAGCCACACAGTTGCATCGGGCGAGGCCAGCTTGACCAGTTCAAGCGCCTGACGGATCGCGCCCGTCCCGCCGGGAGTCGAGACCGAGGCGACACGGTCAAATTCCACCGAATCCCCAAGGATCATCTTCGTCATCGCGGCGTTATAGGCAGGTTCCCCGGCCAGCGCGGTGTAGGTCTTCGTCGTCTCGACCTCCCACAGCTTCTTTTCCGCCGCCTTGACCGCGCGCATCACCGGGGTCAGGCCGGTCGCGTCCTTGTAGACACCGACGCCGAGGTCGATCTTTCCGTCGCGCCCGTCTTCACGGAACATCTGGATCAGTTGCAGGATCTTGTCCTGCGGCTGGGCCGTCAGCTGGTCGAACATGGTTTTATCCCTTCTCGATGGGCAGGTCGTCGTACATGCCCCATTCGGCCCAAGAGCCGTCATACAAACTGTGATTGCGGTGCCCGAGGCGTTCCAGCGCCAGCGACAGGATCGCCGCCGTCACACCAGAGCCGCAGGAGGTGATCGCAGGTTTGGACAGGTCCACCCCTGCGCCTTCAAAGGCGGCGCGCAACTCGGGCAAGGGCTTCATCGTGCCATCGGCGTTCAGCACCTGCGCATAAGGCAGGTTCTTCGCCCCCGGAATATGGCCGGCCCGAAGGCCGGGGCGGGGTTCCGCCGCCTCGCCCTTGAACCGTGCGGCGGGGCGGGCATCGATGATCTCGGCCTCGCGCAGCTTGGAGGTATGGGCGACCTGCGTCACATCCTTCACCAACTGGTTCTGGCGCTGCACGGTGATATGGCGATCACGGACCACGGGGGGCAGGTCCTCGATCTCGCGCCCTTCGGCCCGCCATTTCGGGAAGCCGCCGTCCAGCACGGCCACATCGGTCTTGCCCATCAGGCGGAAGGTCCACCAGACTCGCGCGGCGGAAAACAGGCCCGACCCGTCATAGATCACCACCTGATGCCCGTCACCCACGCCCATCGCGCGCATCCGGCTGATGAACTTTTCCGGCGGCGGGGCCATATGCGGCAGGGAGGAGCGCTGATCCGAAATCTCGTCAATGTCGAAAAACCGCGCGCCGGGGATATGGGCCACGGCATATTCGCCCTTGGCGTCGCGGTCCGTGCCGGGCAGATACCACGAGGCATCCAGAATCCGCAAATCCGGGTCGCGCAGATGCGCCTCCAGCCAATCGGTGGACACAAGCGTTTTCGGATCATCGGTCATGAGACGTCCCCGGTCCTGAAGCCACGGCCAAGCGGTGCTGGCTGGCACCTAGCGGCAACAGGGCCTCTAGGCAAGGGCGCAAGGCGGAAAGGACGATGCCGAGGCGGTATGGAGGGCACAAATTTCTTCGAAGAAATTTGCAAATTCGTTTGAACGAATTTGGCGCCTGCCGCCGTCAGTCGCGCTTGCTGTGCTTCAAGAGCCGCGCCTTTTCGCGGTCCCAATCCCGTTTGGCGCTGGTTTCGCGCTTGTCGGCCAGCTTCTTGCCCTTGGCGACGCCCAGCTTCAGCTTCACCATGCCGCGTTCGTTGAAATACATCTTGATCGGCACAAGGGTCATGCCTTCGCGCGCGGTGGCGTTCCACAGGCGCGACAATTCCTTGCGGCTGACCAAGAGCTTGCGGCGGCGGCGTTCTTCATGCCCCCAGGTCTTGGCCTGCAGATAGGGCGCGATGTAGCCGTTGATCAGCCACAGCTCGCCGCCCTCAACGCTTGCATAGCTTTCGCCAAGGTTCGATCCGCCTTGGCGCAGGCTTTTCACCTCGGACCCCATCAGCATGATGCCCGCCTCCAGATCGCTTTCGATATGGTAATCGAAGCGCGCCCGGCGGTTTTCGGCGATGAGTTTTGAGTTGGGGTCAGATTTGGGTGCCATGATGGATGTCAGATAGGCGATGGGAGGGGCGAAGTCCAGATTGCGGTCTTGGACTATACCCCGTGCTTTGCTACCCCGACGCTGGAACAGGAGAGCGCATGCTGACACAGATCGTACTTGGCACTGGCGTCATGCTGGTCAGTCTGATGATTGGCGCGGCCTCGGCCCTGATGCTGGAAGGCGCCTTCGTGCGGTTCCATGGCTGGCTGATCCGCCCGCCGCATCGGCCCAAGATGCTGCTTTTGGTGATGCTGTCGTCGATCTGGGCGGTGATGACCATCACGGCGGGGGTCTGGGTCTGGGCGCTGGCCTATGATCTGTTGGGCGTGTTCCCGACGTTTGAGGAGTCGCTCTATTTCTCGATCGTCACCTACACCACGCTGGGCTACGGCGACGTGATCCTGCCGCATGAATGGCGCATCCTGTCGGGAATGACGTCGACCAATGGCTTTCTGAACTTCGGCCTGATCACCGCGCTGTTGATCGAGGCGCTGCGTCAGGTCCGCATTGGTCAGGTCACCGCCCGCCGCCCATAGACCAGCGCATAGATGCCTGCCCCCACCACCAAGGCCGAGCCGATCAAGGTCAGTCCATCCGGGTGTTCGCCAAAGACCAGCGTGCCAAGGATCATGGCAAAGACCAGTCGCGTATAGCGAAAGGGTGTGACGGCAGAGACATCGCCCGTCCGCATCGCCACGGTCAGGGCGAAATAGGCGAACACCCCGAAGGCGGTGGTGGCCAGCACCAGCCCCGCCCCCATCGCATCCGGCACCTTTGCTCCGCCCGAGATGCCCAACAGGATCGCCCCGGCCACGGCCAGCATCGACAGGCCATAAATCCCCAATTGCAGGTTGGACAACACGGGCGGCGCGGCGCGGGTGGCCAGATCACGGCCCGCAAAGCCGATCAGGCCAAGGATGGTCAGCAAGGACAGCGCATTGAACCCGTCCAGTCCGGGGCGCAGGATCACCAAGACCCCGGCAAAGCCGATCAGGATCGCCAGCCACCGCCGCCAACCCACGGTTTCACCAAAGATCACCGCCGCCCCCGCCACCACGACCAAGGGCGTCGCTTGCAGGATGGCCGAGGCCACAGAAAGCGGCGTCAGCGCGATGGCCAGCGAATAGAACAGCCGCCCCGTCACCTCGAACCCCGACCGGATAAAGAGCGGCCGAGACAGTGCGGCGGGGTGGAACACGCGTTCCCCTTTGCGCGACGCCAGCAGGGCAAAGGCCGCCGCCTCGATCAGCCCGAAGACCAGCAGCACCTGACCCAAGGGCATATGCTTGGCGGCGGCTTTCAGGAACATGTCTTCCACCGCAAAGCCCGCCATCGCGGCCACCATCCAGAGCGCACCCGTCAGGTTGGCGGATGCGGGTATCATTCACTCACCTGCTTTGGCAGCGACAAGGTCAAGGATGTCTGTGCATCTTCGCCCGTCTTTTGGGCACGCGAAAGAAAAACACCCCAACGTGACGGATCACTGAAGTCATCGGTCGAGTCCCAGAACAAGAACACGTCAAACTCCAAAGCGAGGCGAGGCTGACCCTGCTTCAACGCGGGCGCCCATTTGTGCATGCGGTCGACGACCTGCGCGGTGACGACAGCACGCGCCTCGGTATCCAAATGGTGAGGGGCATCGTTGACGGTGCACCCTCCAGCAGTCGGCTCTAACACCAGACCTGTCCGGGTCTCGATCCACACGGTCATGTCCAACGTCATCTTGACCGGGTGCAACACGCCCTCTTGCTGCGGCGTCAGACCATTCAGTCTTGCGACGCACCATTGCTCAAAAATAGCAACAAACTGGTCACCACGACTGACAGGCGGCGTCAGCGCCGACCGCATCGCCATCCCGACCAGCAGGCCGGTGGCAATCACCAAAGCGAACGCCGCGTACCGGGGCACGCGGCGCACTCTCACAAGATGCCCGCAAATTCCATCGCGGCCTTGATCTTTGCCTTGGTGCCGTCGGTCAGGCCGACCAGCGGCAGGCGGACCTCTTCGGAACACATGCCCAAGAGCGAGAGGCCATATTTGGCCCCGGCCAGACCCGGCTCGATGAAGATCGCCTCATGCAGCGGCATCAGGCGGTCCTGATACTCCAGCGCCTTGCGGTAATCGCCGGCCAAGGTGGCCGCCTGGAACTCGGCGCAGAGCTTCGGCGCGACGTTGGCGGTCACGGAAATGCAGCCCACCCCGCCATGCGCGTTGAAGCCCAGCGCGGTCGCATCCTCGCCCGACAGTTGGATGAACTCCGCCCCGCAGGAGGCGCGCTGCATCGACACACGCTCGATCTTGCCGGTCGCGTCCTTGACCCCGATGATGCGCGGCAGCTTGGCCAGAGTGCCCACGGTTTCGGGCGACATGTCCACGACCGACCGGCCGGGGATGTTGTAGATCACGATCGGCAGGGTGCAGCAGTCATGCAGCGCGGTGTAATGCGCGATCATGCCCGCCTGCGTCGGCTTGTTGTAATAGGGTGTGACCACCAGCGCGGCATCCGCGCCCACCCGTTGGGCGTGCTGGATCAGGCGGATACCTTCGACCGTGTTGTTGGACCCGGCCCCGGCGATCACCGGCACGCGGCCACGGGCGGCTTTCACCACTTCTTCCACGACCGTCTCATGTTCCTCATGCGAAAGCGTCGGGCTTTCGCCCGTGGTGCCGACCGGGACAAGGCCGGTGGAGCCCTGTTCGATCTGCCATTCCACAAGTTTCTTCAGCGTCTCCAGATCAAGTTCGCCGTTCTTGAACGGCGTTACCAGCGCGGGAATGGACCCTTTGATCATGGAACGCGTCTCCTGATGGTGGGCGACACGCATGAGTCGCCCGATTTGCAAACGTAGCCTCTGTAGCCGTGCGGGCCGGACTTGCCAAGCGGGGCGCAAAGCTGCCGATGACGGGCTTTGTTGACGGGGTTGTGGGTTGCCCGCCCCGTGCGCTTGCGGCAGATTCCCGGCATGAGCGAGCAGAGCAAAAACACCAAAAGACGCCTCAGGGCGCAGCTTGGGCCTTTGGGCCTGTCCTTGATCCTTGCGCTGGCGGTGGTCCCGCCCGCGCGTGCCGACAGTGCGGACGCCTTGCAGGCAGCCCTTGGGGCCGTCGCACAGCAGGACTGGTCGGCGGCGGCGGCCCGTGTGACGCCCGGTTCGGTCGCGGGCGATATCGTCGAATGGCACCGCCTGCGCGCGGGCGAAGGGCGTCTGGGGGATTACGAGGCCTTCCTGGCCCGCCGCCCGGATTGGCCCGGCCTGCCTTTGCTGAAAGAAAAGGGCGAAGAGGCGGTGGCCCGTTCCACCGATCCGGCGCGGGTTCTGGCTTATTTCGGCACCGACCTGCCCGAAACCGCGCAAGGCGCCTTGGCCGCGATCAAGGCCCTGCGCGCCACGGGACGCGAGGCAGAGGCTGAGGCCGAGGCGTTCCGCGCCTGGGCCGATCTGCCCTTCGGCCCGGACGAAGAGGCCGCCTTGCTTGGCCTTTATGGCACGGCGCTGCAACAGGCCCATGCCGCGCGTCTGGACACCCTTTTGTGGCAGGGCCGCTTTGCCGAGGCCGAGCGGATGCTGACCCGCGTCGATGCCGGACGCGCGGCGCTGGCGCGGGCGCGGATGGCGCTGCGCAATGATGCCGATGGGGTGAACGCGCTGATCGAACGCGTCCCGGCCGGGTTGCAGGACGATCCGGGGCTGGCCTTTGAGCGTTTTGACTGGCGCTTGCGCCGCGACCGGACGGACGACGCGGCGGCGCTGATCTTGGAGCGGTCAACATCGGCGCAGGGTTTGGGCGACCCCGACGCCTGGGGCGACCGCCGCGCCGATCTGGTGCGGGCTTTGATGCGCGAGGGCAAGCCAAAGCTGGCCTATCGCGTGGCGGCCAGCCACCATCTGCAAGGCGGGCAGACCTATGCCGATCTGGAATTCCTGTCGGGCTTCATCGCGCTGCGGCGGCTGGATGACCCTGCGACCGCGCTGAAACACTTCCGCGCCTTGGGGCAGGCGGTGGGAACGCCGATTTCCATCGCACGGGCGCAGTACTGGCAGGGCCGCGCCTTGCTGGCGGCGGGCGACAAGTCCGGCGCGGTACAGGCGCTGCAAGCGGCGGCACAGAACCAGACGGCCTATTATGGACTCTTGGCCGCCGAAACGCTGGGCCTGTCGCTGGACCCCGCGCTTTTGGCGACGCATCGGCCCGGCGATTGGCAAGGTGCAAGCTTTGCGCAATCCTCCGTGCTTGAGGCCGCACTTTTGCTGGACAAGGCCGGGGATCGCACCCTGTCCAAACGCTTTTTCCTGCACTTGGGCGAAAGCCTGTCGGACGCCGACCTTGCGAAACTCTCCGACCTTGCCCTGCGGATCGATGAGCCGCATATCGCCGTCGTCATCGCCAAACAGGCGGCGGAACGGGGCGTGATCCTGCCGGATGCCTATTTCCCGGTGCCCGAATTTGTGCCCGATGGCCTTGCCGTCAGCCGGGCCTTCGCGCTGGCGATCTCGCGCCGGGAAAGCGAGTTTGATCCGGCGGCACGGTCAGCGGCGGATGCGCGCGGGTTGATGCAGGTCTTGCCCTCGACCGCCGAACATGTCGCCCCGCGCGTGGGGCTGACCTATGACGCCAAGCGGCTGAACGATCCGGCCTATAATGTGAAGATCGGCAGCGGCTATCTGGCAGAGCTTGTGTCGAAGTTCGGGCCTTCGGTCGCGCTGGTCGCCTCGGGCTACAACGCCGGGCCGGGGCGTCCGACACGCTGGATGCAGACGCTGGGCGATCCGCGCGACCCGTCGGTGGATGTGGTGGATTGGGTGGAGATGATCCCCTTCACCGAAACCCGCACCTATGTGATGCGCGTGTCCGAAAGCCTTGTCATCTACCGCGCCAAGCTGAAAGGCCAGCCGATCCCGGTGCGCATCACATCAGAACTGCGCGGCTGACAGCAAACCAATGGCTCAATAGAAAAAAGGCCCGTGCGGGGAGGAACGCACGGGCCTTTGCAGTTTCGCCAACCGGGGGGAGGACCCTTTCGGCGTCGAAGGCAGGGGCCGGTCCAACCGGCCCCCACCGGAAACCTCAGTAGTTGTAGGCGCGCTCGCCGTGTTCCGCGACGTCCAGACCTTCGCGCTCCACTTCCTCTTTGACGCGCAGGCCGAACAGGGCCTTGACGATGTAGAAGAGGATGGCAGAGCCGACGCCCGAGAAGACCAGCGTGAACAGGACCGCCTTGATCTGCGCCGTGACCATGAAGCCAAAGTCATAGGGCGCGATTTGCAGCGTGCCGGGAACCGACAGGTAGTCCGGCACACCCGCGCCACCCAGAGCCGGGTTCACAAGGATGCCCGTGCCGATGGCGCCGATGATGCCGCCAAGGCAGTGGATGCCGAACACGTCCAGCGTATCGTCCAGCTTCAGCGCGTTCTTGGCATAGGCCACGAAGAAGAAGCAGGCGACGCCGGCAATCAGACCCAGCACGATCGACCCCATCGGCCCGGCGAAACCGGCTGCCGGCGTGATGGCGACCAGACCGGCGACCACACCCGACACCAGACCCAGCAGCGAGGGATGACCACGCAGCAGCCATTCGGCGAACATCCACGCCACGCCAGCCGCACCGGCTGCGACAAAGGTGTTCACGATGGCCAGCGCGGTGATCGAGTTCGCTTCAAGGTTGGAGCCCGCGTTGAACCCGAACCAGCCAACCCACAGCAGGGCCGCGCCGATCATGGTCATGGTCAACGAGTGGGGGGTCATGTTCTCTTTGCCGTAGCCGACGCGGCGGCCGATGATCAGGCAGCCCACCAGACCGGCGATCCCTGCGTTGATGTGCACAACCGTGCCGCCCGCAAAGTCCAGCGCACCCCAGTTCCAGATCAGGCCATTGGCGGCCAGATTGGCAGCGGCGGCTTCGGCGGCGGCGGTGTCACCGGCGGCTTCGGCGATCAGCTTGGCCGTCTGCTCTTGTGCCAGATAGTCGGGACCGCCCCACCACCAGACCATATGCGCCATCGGGAAGTAGATGAAGGTCACCCACAGCACGACAAAGACCAGCAGGGACGAGAATTTCACCCGTTCCGCAAAGGCCCCGACGATCAGCGCCGGCGTGATGCAGGCGAAGGTCATCTGGAAGGCGATGAAGGTGTATTCCGGCAGATAGACGCCGTTGGTGAACGTGGCGACCAGGGTGGTGGTGTCCACGCCCGACAGGAAGGCCTTGGAGAAGCCGCCCACGAAGGTGTTCCACGAGCCGCCGTCCGTGAAGGCCAGAGAATAGCCATAGGTCACCCAGATGATGGCCACGACCGCCGTGATCGCGA
>JACCDH010172620.1_pt1 | contig 14899 bp, 11 predicted proteins | sample 7442481 | NCBI WGS metagenome assembly JACCDH01 (sample SAMN15323433, study PRJNA562643) | freshwater metagenome | isolation source: river surface water | place: USA:Blue River Watershed | collected 2017-08-15
CTCGCGTGATACTATTGCCAAAAACCGATTTAATGTTTTTCAAAAAGCGTAACATAGTTTTGATAAAGCGTTTATAAGTCTACGATTAAAGTTCAAAATTAAGTGATTTTTTCTGATTTTTCCAAATCGTGTTACTAAACGAACCGAATTCTTTGGTAAATCTGTTTTTCATCAACTTTGAAGTTCAAAAATCGTAGATTCAATTTACCTTCAAAACCTATGCCACAAATCGAAATCAACCAAAATATTTGTCCAAAATTTTTCTGCGATACTCAAAGATATGCTTCACTTTATTATCAACAAATAATTTTCCCGCAATCCATCCCAAAAAACCTAAACCAATATCGTAATGCAAAATATCTGTCATCATTACACCACCTTCAACTGGCTCGAAATGATGTTCGTGGTGCCAAATATTGTAAGGGCCTTTTCTCTGTTCATCTACAAAAAAATGTCCCTCAGAAACATGTGTAATTTCGGTACACCAATTCAGTTTTATATTTAAAAAAGGAGAAATCTTGTACATGATAAACATTCCCTGATACATCTTCTCTGGCACATCTCCTAGAATTTCAAAAACCATATCCTCTGGTGTAATCTCATTTAAATTTCTTGGTGTTGCAAAAAAATCCCAGGCTTTTTCAATTGAAATGGGGAGAAATTGTTCTTGAACAAGTTTTTTCATGCACAACTAACAATTTCGAATCAAATTGGTTCTCAACATTCGTATTAATAATGTTTCCCATCTACCAATCTATGATCTGTTCCCCGATAAGGCTTAATTCCCACAATGCTTAACACAAATTCAAGTATTCGCCAGAAATAAATCAACTCCAAAATTGGATTTAAAAAAGGTGTCAAAGCACAAAAATGACTTGCATAAGGTGAAAAATGATGCTTTCCATGTTGCCTTGGCGATTGAATGATATAGGCTTTCTGTATAAATGTAATAAATTTCCCATTTTCTTTCGGAGATCGATGACTCCAACAATGAACTTCATTACCCCAAACAGCAATGGCAAAAACCATGTAAATGAGAGGGCTATCTAAATCCAATATCCACAGAACCGCCAACAATATCAAAAGAAAAACGGCAGATGTCCAAATTCGACTATACCAAGTTCCATTTGTTAATTCGCGAGGACGGATATGATGGACTAAATTGGGAACCACTATATGCTTTCCAATTCCCAAAAACTTGGTGTTTGGATTGCCATAGGTATCCTCTAACCAATGCACTAGTCCGGTAAGTAAATCAGCTAAAAATAAAGCTTCAACAATGAATAAAATTTGATTGAACATAACGAATTATTATCTGAAGTTCAATTTCCACCTTATCCCATCAAATCCCTTACGGATTTCCGCAAATCACAGTAAAACGTTTAAGGCCTTTCCATAAATTTATGGAAAGGCCTTAAAAAAATTCAACTCTTAATTAAAAAACCATAAATATGAGTTGCATTCACTATGGCTTAAGACAATGAAATCAACCATAAAATTAGGGTAATGATACCAACAATCATCGCAATGATCAATCCGTAATATCCAATAGCACCTAATAACAAAGCGGTTTCCCACTGACCACTTAACAAAATAAATAAAGCACCAATAAACATCAAGGCCGAAATCAGTGTTATGATCGAGAAAACCGTAAAAAATCCCCTAACCAACTCAGAATCTATGGAGCTTGTTTTCTTCAATGAACGCTTGATTTCTTTGAATCCAAATTTTGAGCGTTGTTTTGAATTTGCCTTTTTAAGAATTTGCGAATTTCTATCCACTTTGAATTCGTGAACTTGAGTCAATTTCGTTTGATTACCGATATCTGAAATTGTTTTGGGTTCGTCGAATTCTCTAACAGTACTTCCTGCATCTAAAACTTCTGTTGCAGCGCTTTCAATCTGAGTTTTTTTATTGGTAGTTGACACCTTTTCGGTAGCATTACAGCATTTATTTGAACTGGTATTTTCACCACCACCAAATCCAATTTCTTGAAATTTCGTTGTGCTACAAGAACTCAGGATGGCAATAAATGCCAACATACTAGATTTTATGATTCTGTGTTTCATTCAACAAATTAATCCATAAACATTCTAAACAAATTACTAAAAATCAATAATTTAATAAAATATTTTAAGGCAAATCCGTAAAAATCATTAAAAATTTATAAATCGATTGTATTTTGGCCACTTTATTACATGAAAAACATTAAAATCTCCCTTACTACTCTCTGCATATCGGCAATGTTGTTTTCTTGCGGACAAAATAACCAAACGAATCATTCAGAAATTAGCAGCGATACTCAAGTTTTGGAATATCGCGGAAACGAAATTATCCCAGGAAAATTCGATACCTCTACCCTGTTTATTTCAGTTGCAGACCATTTCACCCTACAAGACATACAACCATGGGTCAACCGAAAATTCATGGCTCTCATTCAAGACACTTTAAATCAAAAATACTCACTGATAGACGCCGTACCAAACAAGCATTCCTATGCAGAAAAAGAGTCAAGGATTTATTTATTCTCTCACTACCTAGAGGTTGATGAAGACGGCAATACAGGATATTTGGTGGATATTGAATTACCCAAAAACTCAAAATGTTTGTTTTTAATCGATAATTCCTACATGAAAACAGCCAAATCCAATATTGAGAGCAAAGTGAAATGGGGGCATTTTATCGAACCAAATAAAAATATAAGTTGGAATCAAGGAAACGAAAAACACACCATTAACGCAACAGCAACATTCGAGAACAACACGTCTAAAGGCATTAACTACAAAGAATACTCTCTCTACTATTCAATAGAAAACAATGGTAAAAAAACACAACATTTACCGCTAAATTATATTCCTTGGTTCGATGATGGATTTGTAAGAATTTTATTTATTGGTGATCTAGATGGTGATAACATGAATGATCTGATTATCGACAACAATCATAAATACACCAACGAAGGTACCCAAGGAATTTTATACTCAACCAAAGCATCTGGTAACGGCACCCCTAAAGCCATTTCCAAACAAATTTGGGGTTCACTGCGCGATGCCGTTTTTCATATTGAAGGTTGCTAACTGCATCAATCAAGAAAAAGACTGTCGATTTCGGATCTGAAATCATTGAATTGTTTTTCGAAAAATTGTTTACAGCAATCGGTCATGGCGTCAAGCTGCTCCATGCTATTAACACCGATTCTCACCAAACAATCTCTTTCATTTTCTGACAAATCCGACAGAAGCTGGTTTGAAACTTCTTGAATCAACGGCAAATTAACCGCATGATTCAAATACCCAAGCCCATCTAAAAAAATCACTTTTTTTTGTGTAGCATCCATGAAAGACATTGCTTGCATCAAATAGTCCACTAACTTTTTACACTTCTCCTCTACTTCTAATTCTTCGTCATTTTGCGTCCAAATTATACCAAAAGCTTGATTCAAACCACTATCATTGAATGAATGCTTAAGCGTAAAAATTTGTCCCTCAAATGAAACACGCAATTTTATCATTTTTTTAACAAACTGAAGTGACTCAGCGCTGTAAAGTCCAGAACTCAACATAATTTTTCCGAGTGGGTTAATGGGATTTAAATTTTCATCAAAAAGCAATAAAGTAGCTATATCGCCACTCAATTCAACCCATTGAGTAAAAAGATCCGCATACAAAAAATTAGCGTTGGCAAAGTTTTCGTGCCAATTTGGCTTTATATAAAAGTTGGGAAAATAAAGGTCATGAATCGCGGCATCAATATACTGTTCTTTCAAAAATTGCTCATTTTCCCAAATCTTCTTGGCGATTTCATTTTTGAGGGACAGTTTTGCTTTCTCCGAAAAATTGACGTTGTAATGCCTCAAGAAATCAACCTCAATGCTCCGATTATCGTATTTTTTGGCCATTTCCCAAATAAAATCTTCTGGAAAATGCAAAGATTTCAATAGTTCTAAAACTACAAATTTTAAAGTTTCATAATCATCGGCCTGCACAACCATTTTTGAGAATTCTTTGTACACACAAACAGGCTTTAAACTACACAAGGGCGTGACTTGAAAAATCCAGTTACAATCTTCAGAAGCTCTGAAATCGAGATAAATCTCATTCCACACATTGGAGTTATTATCGGGTAATACCTCAGAATATTTCACTCCAAAAAACATCAGATCAAAATCATCAGAATTGGAACTTACAGGTATCTCAAATTCACAAAAATCATTAGGTTTAAAAATTTTGAGTTGATTTTGCAATTGAAGTGAGTGCAAAAAATCTGAAATTGGAAGGTCAGATATACAAAAAGTGTGTCTGTTAGCATTCAAACTGACAGCAATGTTTTGAAGCGAATGTGACATTGAAGCAAATTAGGAAAATACAACCAGAATAAAAATTATTGGGCATAAAAAAAGCCCCAATCTGGGGCTTTTGTGGTATCGGGCGGAATCGAACCGTCGACACAAGGATTTTCAGTCCTTTGCTCTACCAACTGAGCTACGATACCATCTCCTTTGAGGTTATATTTTACAAATTTCTTTGCTATTTCTATCCTTAAGGGGCTGCAAAAATACAACTTTTCGGCTATCTTGCAAATAAATTTTAAAAATATGTCAAATTCCGTTCAAGAATTCAATGAATATCGTTCCAAAATGAACGAAAAAATACTCAATGCCGACAATTTAGTGCTCAAACGACTATTTAATCTCGACACTCAAACCTATGCTGAAGGCGCATTGCCTACTCAAACAAAGGAAATGCTTGGGCTCGTTGCTTCATTGGTACTTAGGTGTGATGATTGTGTAAAATATCACTTAGAAAAATGCCATGAACAAGGGGTTTCTACGCCGCAAATGTTCGAAATATTGGCGGTTGCTAACATTGTTGGCGGCACAATTGTAATTCCACACACCAGAAGGGCTGTAGAATTTTGGGAAGCCCTACAAACAGCGTAAGTATGATTAATTTTTACGAACCAAGGTTCTATGGATCCAATAAAAAGCGTAAAAATGTATCAGCACTACAAATTCCAATCCAATAATATACCATGGCCAATCGCCCATAATCAATGGATTGTTTGCATTGGGCTTTTGGGCTATGAACATGTAATTAGAATCTAACAACCAATTAAAAACACCCACAATGGGCAAAGTGAGTTGGGTGTATGCAAAAACTTTCAACCAACTACCTTTACGTGGAACCATTTTCAGCCTAAAAGTTGCATAAAAACCAGCAATGATAACCATTCCATGGGCAATCCCATATTCCCAGAAATTAAATAAATTTCCACCCTCTGTGAGCTCAGGCGTTAAAAAAGAATGGATGGCACCAGCACTCCAAAAAATCAGAAACTCATAAGCCCATTGTTTTCTTGTTAGAAGCATGATCATTGCCAATATTTCAGAAAACGAACAAAGATGCAAAGGCAAGTGCACTGCTTTGTCCCATGTATGGGTGGCTATAGCAAACACCTGGTTCGCAATAAAATTCAAACCCAATATTGCAACCATCACATAACCGATTTGAATCCGCTTTCTCTCATCCAACTTCCAACTTAAACCAAAGAAGAATAAAAATCCTATGACCAAACCGGCGTTTAAATAAATCCACTCTGTCGATCCAATATCGACCATATGATGCAATGCGTTTTTATCCATATGGAGTAAGTTTTTGACTTTGTATCAATTAAATGATCAAAGTTCTGCAATATATGCAAAAAATAAAGTTTAAAAAAAATGCAGATATTGCAATTCTATTTTAACATGAAAGTAAGACATCTTCTACTACTGGTTACAGTTTTGTTTCTAACATCACTAAACGCTCAAATTATTCCAACTCCAACATCCCTCATTAAAAAAGAAGGCTACTATCGTTTGCCAAAAAAAATCATCGTAAACGCTCCTTTAGATTTACAAAAAAATTCAAGTTTAATTGAAATTTTGGGGGACGTTTTCTCAGCAAAAATTAAAAAATTTAAAGCAAAAAATGCGAACATTGAACTCGTTCAAAAACCTTTGAAAGCTGAAGCTTATACAATCAACATTCAACCATCTAAAATTACCATTGAATATGCCGATTACCCTGGATTCATTCACGCCTGCATGACATTCAAGCAATTAACTGTGAATGAAAATCGCGAAATTTCATGCATCCAAATTGAAGATTCACCGAAATATAGTTACCGTGGAATGCATCTCGATGTGAGTCGACATTTTTTTAACACCGCATTTATCAAGAAATACATTAAAATGTTGGCCTTTTATAAGTACAATACCTTCCACTGGCACCTCACTGACGACCAAGGTTGGAGAATCGAAATTAAAAAATACCCAAAACTAACATCAATTGGCGGATATCGAAAAAGTTCTCAAATTGGTAAATATTCAGATCAAACATTCGACAGTAAACCTTGTGGCGGATTTTACACTCAAGATGAAATCAAAGAGGTGGTTCAATATGCCAAGAATTATGGAATTACGGTGATTCCTGAAATTGAAATGCCGGGTCATGCCCTTGCGGCACTGTCGGCTTATCCAGAATATAGCTGCAATCAAAAACCATTGGAAGTTGCTAAAGGTTGGGGCGTTTTCGATGATGTTTTTTGTGCAGGGAACGAACAAACCTTTGAATTTCTTCAAAACATTCTCGATGAGGTGGTTGTGCTATTTCCAGAATCGCCCTACATCCACATTGGAGGCGATGAATGTCCCAAATCCCGCTGGAAATCATGTGAAAAATGTCAATATCGCATCAAAACAAATGGATTAAAAGACGAACATGAATTACAAAGTTACTTTATTCAAAGAATTGAAAAATACCTCAATTCTAAAGGCAAAAACATCATTGGTTGGGATGAAATATTAGAAGGCGGATTGGCACCAAATGCAACAGTGATGAGTTGGAGAGGAATAACCGGAGGAATCGATGCGGCAAACCAAAACCACTATGTGATCATGACCCCAGGAAAACCATGCTATTTTGATCATTATCAAAGCGCTGATAAACAAAATGAACCAATTGCAATCGGAGGTTTCAACCCCATTGATTCTGTTTACTACTTCAATCCTATGCCCAAAACTCTGGGCTTGGACAAGCAAAAATTTATTTTAGGGGCACAGGCAAATGTTTGGACGGAATACATGGTAAATGAAAAAGCTGTTGAGTACATGACATTACCAAGAGCTTCAGCTCTGTCAGAGGCACTTTGGTGTAACCGAAGCTATGATCCATCTGAAATTGACAATGCGTTTAAAATTTATTTAGAAAAATTAAAAATCCATGAAAAGATTTGGAATTCTTGGTGGTGGCATTTTCGAAAATGAGTCACTCAAATGCCTCACAACTCGTCAATAATTTTTCCCTGGGCATTCAGAACTTTCAATCTCACCCTATTTCCCCTTTTAAGCACCCCAGAACCAACCTGAAACAACACTTTCGAATAGTTCTGCACCATAATAGTCTTAGATGACTTAAATACAATCATTTTATTTTTGTCTTCCACTGTCACATGTATCGATAATTTTTGTGGAACAAGTAGCATTGAATTCACCGAAACTATCAAGTTCGAATCAGCCATTCTCACAAAAGAAATGATTGGTTTTAGAACATGTTTCAATTGGAAAAATGCTGGTTTAGCCTGAAAATCAACGTCAACTACACTCCATGAAACCACTCGGTCTATGTCGTTCCATTGCCAAAACAAACATCCACCAAAATCTGGTGAGGAAGTACGATATGCCCTGAAGGCCCTATCTAAAAATAGTGCTTGTGCGCGTCCTGAAGGGGATTTTTCTGTGGCAGACAATACACTTTGATTCAAGGAAGGATTCACCAAATAGTTATGGACATTTTTTGTCTCAATCTTTGCATAACGATTGAGCAAGGCAAGTCCTTTGTAACTTCTAAAAGGCAACAAGTGATATCGTAGCGAATCTGTAGATTCTTTGTACCCAAGAGGTAAAGAAGGAAATCCAAACTCACTCACAAAAGGGGAAACAACAGAATCTAAATGATTGAAATTTCGTTCACCATGCCAAACTCCCCAATCGTGATTATCACCGAATTTCATTTGTTTGAGATTGCCCCAATTTCCAACGGGTGAAGAAGGTAGGTAGAAAATATTAGGTGCAATGTTTTGCAATTTCCGCGGAATACAGGTGTCGAATAAACTCCTGTAGCGGTTCCAGGTGCGCACAGAATCTTGTCCGTGAATGTTATACTTGCTGAACCATCCCCAATTTGCCAATGCTACTTCTATTTCATTATTTCCACAAATCAATGCCAAACTCGGGTGGGCGCACATCCAAGAAACATTAGACTCAATCTCATGGCCTACTTCTAAACTCCAGTCTTCTCGATCCGGATAAGTAGTTCCAGAAAACATTAAGTCTTGCCAAACCAAAAATCCCAAACGATCACATTCATTGTACACTTCCTCAGGTGGATAGTTGCCCCCACCCCAAAATCGAACCATATTTAAACCAATTTTAAACATGGATTGAAATTGCTTATCTTTTGGTTTAGGTTTGTGTTCTGGCGAAACAAAAAAATACCTCGAACCAAACGACAATTTCATTTCAAAAGGTTTATCATCGCTGATGGCATATGGAGTGGAACCATGATAATTCCATTTGTAATATGGGCTTTGTCCATCTATCCATTCGTTCAATGATCCGCGATTCCATACCACGTTTGTGCCAAGTGCCAAAATCTTCTTGTTATTTACGATGAATTGAAACTTTCCCTTCGATGTATCAACCAACAATGTTCGAAGACCAGTATAGGTGTAAAACGGAGCATCTATCAATAAATTCACACTTGGATAGTAACCGTGTGGATAGGCAATATTCCGCTTGAAAACCATTCCAAATCGATACCTGGTTGGAAATTCATCTTTGGGGTAAATCTGCTGAAAATAACCGTTAGGATACCACAATTTTGGATGGTAAATGACGTATTTCGAAATCACCTTCAACTGGCTGATTGAATCAAAATTCATTCCGATTACAGCATCTTCTATGAGTTCATATGTTGAATCTTCCATTTTCACCCAATCTTCCGGGAGTTGCATTAATTGAAATTCCTTTGTTTTTTTCTGTTTCCCTAATTGCTTTTGACTCACCCATTTTTCACTAAAATTTCGTTCAATCACAACATCAAATGATGGGCTCCAATGAAATTGATTTTCTGATTTACACCCTCTAAAATCAGCTTCAAATTGAGAAACGTAGGTCACATATACCGATTTGGGATTTCCTTTTTTATCGTAAACTATAGAATCTGTTTTCACCTCCGAAGACAACGGAAACAAATTACTCCAACCTATCAATTCAACCCCATTTCCAAGCCCAAAATGAACATTCGCCTGGGTAAAATCCCATCCGTAATCCATCATTGGACGTCTGAAATAGGGTGATATTTTGACTCTCCCATCGTATTTTAAACCACCATCAAATCCACCATAAAACATCTTTTGAATTGAATCATCCGGATCTTCATTGTCGGCGGTAAATTTGATTAAATCACTTCTTTGATAAGAAAGTCCCTGATTCATTTGACTAACAAAACCAATAAAAATGGTATCCTTTCCGTCTCGCTTTAAATATTGGGAAATGTCAATCAGTTGATCAATAAAAGTTTGACCATAAGTAGGATTCTTCAAATCCAATTTTTGATCATTGATATACACTTCCAATTCTGCACATTCCAACCGGTTCAACCTCAATTTGTAATTCGCATAAAAACCATTGGCAAGTGTTACAGAGTCAAATAACGGTGCTTTTAAAAACCATGTGCTCCACGGAATGGACCAAGCCTGGTAATAAGGATCTTCGCCTTTTTTTCGGTATTCCAACTGAATCCAATCTGCGAAATTGGCCAATAAATTCCCATTAGTTACTTGTGTCCAGCGGCCATCAAGTTGTTTGGGTAAATATTTCCGTATAAATGGCTGATTGCTCAATTTATCGGTAGATCGCATGATTTGCCAATTGCTCACTTGCGTAGAGGCAAGTTGGGCAGTTAATGTCCCCCAAAACAAAAAAACACCAAAAAAAGCAAGAGAGAATTTTTTCATTTTGACATGATTATAATCAATCATTTTGACTCAATCGAACAATCACAAAACAATATCAATTAATGCTTTACCTCAGCAATAAACGGCGGATTGATCAAAATTTCATCAATAAAAATAAAGGCAGTTCCACCGAATGGATATCCTTGATGCCAAGGCGGCAAAGCTCCATAATTCTTGGCTCTAACCATTACATATTGAGCTTCTTGTTCCTGAATTTGAAGATTCAATGGCACTACAGTGGTGGTTAAAATGGTATCAGCAAAAAACGAACTCAATTTTGCAACGGAAACATAATCTTTTCCATTCTTCGACACCAAATATTCCACCTCTTTAGGCATCAAGATCCACGCCCTGGTATCTTGTAAAAAACGTGTTCCAATAGACTTCAAATTGGTTTGTTTCCCCAAATCGATCACTGCTTCAAAATCTTGATTTTGATAGCCCTGCCAATCACCGGATCTCCATTCTTCTGACCCTAAAATTCCATTAACAAGAGCATCATCGCCCCCTCCGGAATACTGCTTATTATATGCACCTTGAATAGAAACTACTTTGTAAGTGTTTTCTTTTTTTGTAAAAATAGCAACTGTGGAAGACGATACATCGCCTAGTACGCTGGCACAGACTTCACAATTCCCATCTATTTCGAGCGTCCATTGTTCGCCTTTTCTGAGCATTTTTTCGAATTTCTCTTTTCTACCAGTGGCAGTGTAAAGAATTTCAACCTGAAATTTCATTTCAGAATTTTGATGATTGATAAAAGAAAAATCACTTGGAATTAACTGAATTTGATGTTTCGCAGATGTAAAAATCCGTTCTCCTTTGATTGTAGGCACTGGCATCGAATAGCGCACCGTGTTCGACTTTACCAACGAAGCATCAAACCTCGGTTTTTTGCTATGATTGATGATAGAAAAACTCAAATCCTGACCATGATAGAGATCATGATGGCTGATGAAAGTTGAATAAGTATTATGGGAAGTATCATTTTGATTCAGAATTCCAAAAACATTTGTTTCAAACAAACGAGGCTTTACTTTGATTTTAATAAATCCATCACGTCTTTGAGATTCCTTTAACGATTCCAAACTAACTCGAATTCGATCAAAAAATGGCACTCCAACAGCGTAATGGTTGTTACCGGGTGTTACTGGATAAATCCCCAATGCCGACATTACGGCCCAAGCGCTCATTTGACCGCAATCTTCATTTCCAATCAAGCCATCTGGCGAATTTTGATAAAAATTATTCCAAATTTTGCGCACCAATTTTTGCGTTTTATCGGGTCTGTTGCAATAATTGTAGAGGTAAACCATGTGGTGGCTAGGCTCATTACCATGAGCATACTGCCCAATCAATCCAGAAATATCCGACTGTTCTCTTCCCGTAGTTTTTGATGTTGTCGAAAATAATGTATCTAATTGTTTTTCAAGTGCTTGATCTCCGCCCAAGTACGATTTCCAAAGTTCTATTTGATGAGGGACATAGAAGCTATATTGAAATGAATTGGCTTCTGTAAAGTGGTTGTTGACCTCGCGAGGTTCAAATGGAACAATCCACTCCCCATTAACTTTTGGCCTCATGAATTTTGTTTCTGGATCTAAATAATTTTGCCATCGATTACTCCTTCTCAACATTTCCGTATTGAGATCGGACCATTTTTTTTCACTGTTATTGTCACCCAATTTATATTTTTGTATAACCTGAGCAATGCACCAATCGTTGTAGGCATATTCCAAACTTTTCGAAACCGATTCTGATTCTGATTTCACATCGATATAATCATTTTTGAACGCTGATTTTTGTAAGCGCCCCTGATGGTTGACACGCATAAAATAGCTTTCTTCTTTTCTATTGGAGCTGTGAATCATGGCTTCCAATGCCAAATCCACATCGATATTCTCAATCCCTTTCATCAAGGCATCCGCAATCACAGAAACACTGTGATAACCAATCATACAATCTGTTTCACAGGAACCCAATTCCCAAACAGGTAAGCGTCCCCCCTGAACATATTGCAATAAAAAAGTATTGATAAAATCAGAAGTTCTCTTCCGGTCAATGATTGTTAACAAAGGATGTAACGCTCTATAAGTATCCCACAGCGAAAAAACCGAGTAATAAGGACGGGTTCCTTGGTGAATTTGTTGGTCTCTACCTCTGTATTTCAAGTCTTCATCTGAAGCCAAACTAGGGTGAATCATGCAGTGATAAAGAGCAGTGTAAAATTTAACCATATCGGTCTCTCTGTTTGCAATTGAGCTATTGGATTGTAAAACATCAATTTTACCTAGTTCCAAGTTCCACGCATTCTTTGATAAAACACGGATATCTGAAAAGTTTTGTGCAACCCAATATTGTCCAGTAGAGGCTTTTTTAACAATGGGTGAAATATTCTTTTCTGCGCCGTTCAGCGAGGTAAACGAAATTCCAACGTACGCCTCTATGACAAATTTTTGCTGGGTTGAATCGTTCAATTGCCCGAAATACAGGATGGCAACTGACTTATTTTCATTGTATTGTACAGAAATTATTTTCTTCGAAAAATAACTAAAGAAAAATACAGATTGGTCGTTGGCCCATGCCTTACTCCGTCTATAACCCTTCACAATTTGGCCTCCTGCTTGTATGTCGAGTTGATGGCCCAACAAATAATCACGATGATTTAAATCAACCACAACAAAAATACTATCGCTTAAATGAGATTTAGATTTTGTAAAGGTATACCGATGGGCACCAACTCTTTGATGGGCCGTTAATTCTACTCTAACATCATTATCAATCAAGGTATTCGCATAATAACCGGGCTTGGCGTCTTCTTTTTGATGATCAAATCTTGAACGGTATTTGAGTGGATTGAAGGTAGAATTTCCCGCTTTAGGCTGAAAAAGGATATCACCATAATCTGAAACACCTGTTCCGCTCAAATGAGTATGCGAAAATCCATAAATGAAAGTATCGTCGTAATAATAACCGCCGCAACCATCCCATGAAGCATCGGTGCGTGTATCTGGACTCAATTGAACCATTCCAAAAGGCCAAACAGCCCCAGGAAAAGTATGACCATGTCCTCCAGTTCCAACCATTGGGTTCACATATCTAGCGAAATCTGGACGGCCCATATAATACCCTGCACCCTCTTCCACAGCAACACCATATCCACCATATTCTGTGGTTAAAATGGGCGGACTTTCTCTATCCACTTCTTCTTCCTTCAAATTTGGCGCTACAAATTTTATGGGATTATTCTTTTTGGGGGACTGAGGCTTAGGAATTATTTTTTTCGGGTTTGGTTGAGCAACCATCTTTTTTTGAGCGGTAGCATCAACTGGCACTAGAAATAGAATATACGAAAAAAAGGACAAAAATCCAAGTTTAACAGCAGACGAATGCATCATAGAGGCACGAATATAAACAAAAAAGGGGCTGCAACGCAGCCCCTTTATATCACAATGAATTGATTTGATTAATTTTTACAATTTACAGTTAAAATCACACGACGATCAATGTCGTTCACTTTTGAAAATGCTGGTTGTTCTGTGGTTAAAACGATTTCACCTTTGTAACCTAAAACATTTACAATAAAATTTTTCACTGCATTGGCGCGATCTGTTCTTAATTTGTCATTCAATTTTTTAGAACCAGATTTATCAGCCGATGCGAATACTGAAACATTGAAATTGTAATGGGTTGAACCTTGATCCATTGCTGATTTCCAGCGATACAATTCTTGCATTGCATTGGCAGTAAGTGTAGAAGACCCTAAATCAAAGAAAACAACTGAAGTATTTGATCTTTCAAATTCCATTTTGGCTTCCTTTTCCATTGCTTCTAGTTCATTCAATCCTTTTTCTAACTCAGCAACCATGGCTTTTGCCTTTGAATTGTCTGCGTCTAAAGCTTGGATTTTTTCAGTATGCTCAGCAACTGTTTTGGTCAAATTTGAGTTGTCAACTGGTGCTGGAGTATTTTTCTTAATTAAATCTGTTGTTTGATTGGCTACAAATCCAGACAACTTTGATTTGTTGTAGGCTTCTTGAGAGCTAATACAGCTCGTAAAAAATACAGCACCAACAAAAAATGATGCAAATTTTGATATAACTAGATTTTTCATGGTCATTTTAAATCGTTCGCAAAAATAACGTTCCGTTGGCAAATTTTCTTTTTTGAATTCGACGAAATAGTGATAGTGTCCAATGAATGACACAAAGATTACTTTTCAGTCGATTTCGACTGCAACATATCTAAGGCAACATCAACAATCATATCTTCTTGACCACCAACCATTTTCCTACTTCCTAACTCTTCTAAGATACTCCGAGTATCGATACCATATCTTGCACCTGCTTTCTCTGCATGAAGTAAAAAACTCGAATAAACACCTGCATATCCCAACGACAAGGTTTCTCTATCCACTCTAACTGGTCGCACTTGCAGAGGTCTAATCAAATCATCTGCTGCATCCATCAATGCGTATAAATTACAGTTGTGTTTGGCTTGCATTTTATTCAAAACAGCGATTAACACTTCCAATGGCGCATTGCCCGCTCCTGCGCCCATACCGGCCAATGATGCATCTAAACGAGTAGCGCCGTATTGCATTGCAACAACGGTATTTGCAACACCTAAACTCAAGTTATGATGGCAATGAATTCCAATTTCTGTTTCAGGCTTCAAGATATCTTTAAAAGCCTTTATCCTATCTACAACTCCATCCATTAACAAAGCCCCTGCAGAGTCTGTAACATATACACAATCTGCACCATATGATTCCATGAGCTTGGCTTGTTTGGCTAAATTCACCGCATCGTTCATGTGCGACATCATTAAAAATCCGCCA
>JACCDH010230830.1_pt1 | contig 14899 bp, 12 predicted proteins | sample 7442481 | NCBI WGS metagenome assembly JACCDH01 (sample SAMN15323433, study PRJNA562643) | freshwater metagenome | isolation source: river surface water | place: USA:Blue River Watershed | collected 2017-08-15
CATCGAGCAGGTCAAGCCCGGCGCCCATCTGGGCGACATTGGCCATGCCATTCAGAAGTTTGCCGAGGGCCACGGCTTCTCGGTGGTGCGCGAGTTTTGCGGTCATGGCATTGGCCGGGGCTTTCACGAAGAGCCCCAAGTGCTGCACTACGGCAAGCCCGGCACCCTGGTGGAGCTGGTGCCCGGCATGATTTTCACGATCGAGCCGATGATCAACGCCGGCCGCAAAGAGATCAAGGAAATGGGCGATGGCTGGACCATCGTGACCAAGGACCACTCCTTGTCGGCCCAGTGGGAACACACCGTGGTGGTGACCGAAACCGGCTACGAGGTGCTGACCTTGTCTGCTGGCAGCCCGGCCATTCCCGACTTCATCACCGCCAAAGCGGCTTGACATGACCGAGCTGGCCCCGCTGCGCGAAGCGTACAAACGCGACAAGGCAGCGGTGCTGCAAAACCTGGCTGCCAATGGTGCCAGCACCCGGGGTCTGCAAAAAACCTTGCACCATTTGGCGGGCCTGGCCGATGCCTTGCTGATCCAGCTGTGGCAAAACGCCGGTTTTTCGGCCGATGTGTGTCTGGTGGCGGTGGGCGGTTTTGGACGGGGCGAGTTGCTGCCCTACTCCGATGTGGACGTGCTGGTGCTTTTGCCCGATGGCCAGTCGCCCGAAAACAACCCCGCGCTGCAATCGCAGCTGGAGCGCTTCATTGGCAGCTGCTGGGACACGGGGCTGGAAATCGGCTCCAGCGTTCGCACCCTGAGCGAGTGCCTGGCCGAGTCGACCAAAGACATCACGGTGCAGACCTCCTTGCTGGAGTCGCGCCCCATCACCGGTGACCTGAAGCTGTTTGAGGCGTTCCAGGCGCAATACCAATCGGCGATGGACCCGCAAGCATTTTTTGTGGCCAAAACGCTGGAGATGCGCCAGCGCCACACCAAGTTTGAAGACACGCCCTACGCCCTAGAGCCCAATTGCAAGGAGTCGCCCGGCGGCTTGCGCGATTTGCAGATCATTTTGTGGGTGGCGCGTGCGGCGGGTTTGGGGCGCAGCTGGGACGATCTGGCCCGCAAAGGCCTGGCCACGCCACTGGAAATCCGGCAAATCAAGCGCAACGAAGCCCTACTGGGCCTGATCCGTGCGCGTTTGCATTTGCAAGCGCGCCGCCGTGAAGACCGGCTGGTGTTTGACTTGCAAACCGGCGTGGCCGAGTCGTTCGGCTACAACGCCGATGTCTTGCCCGATGGGCGCTTGGCTTTGCGTGCCAGCGAAAAGCTGATGCGCCAATACTATTGGGCCGCCAAAGCGGTCACGCAGCTCAACCAGATTTTGCTGCTCAACATCGAAGACCGGCTCAAGAGCGACCGGGGCGAAGGCCTGGACACCTTCCGCCCGATCAACGAGCGCTTTTTTGAAAAAGCGGGCCTCATCGAAGTGGCCAGCGATGACCTGTACGAAAAGCACCCGCACGCCATTCTCGAGACCTTTTTGCTGTATCAGGCCACCACGGGCATCACCGGCCTCTCGGCCCGCACCCTTCGGGCGCTGTACAACGTGCGACCGATCATGAACGGGCAGTTCCGCGCCGATCCGGTCAACCGCCAGACCTTCATGCAGATCTTGCAGCAGCCTTTTGGCATCACGCACGCCATGCGCTTGATGAACCAGACCTCGGTGCTGGGCCGCTACCTGTGGGTGTTCCGCCGCATCGTGGGGCAGATGCAGCACGACCTGTTCCATGCCTACACGGTGGACCAGCACATCCTGATGGTGCTGCGCAATGTGCGGCGCTTTTTCATGGCCGAGCATGCGCACGAATACCCGTTTTGCTCGCAACTGGCGGCAGGCTGGGACAAGCCCTGGATCCTCTACGCCGCTGCGCTGTTCCACGACATTGCCAAAGGCCGGGGTGGCGACCACTCGCAACTGGGCAAGGCCGAAGTGCGCACCTTTGCCCGCCAGCACAAGCTGGGTAAAGCCGACGCGCAGTTGATCGAGTTTCTGGTCGGCGAGCACCTGACCATGAGCCACGTGGCCCAAAAAGAAGACTTGAGTGATCCCGATGTCATCAGCCGCTTTGCCCAACGCGTGGGCAATGAGCGCAATTTGACGGCGCTGTATTTGCTGACGGTGGCCGACATCCGTGGCACCAGCCCCAAGGTCTGGAACGCCTGGAAGGGCAAGCTGCTGGAAGACCTCTACAAATCCACGCTGCGCGTTTTGGGCGGCCGTGCGCCCGATGCCAATGCCGAAGTGGAAGCGCGCAAGCGCGATGCGCTGGTTGAGCTGGCCCGCCACGCCGAGCCGCACGAGGGCCACAAGGCCTTGTGGGAAACGCTGGATGTGGGCTACTTCATGCGGCACGATGCCAGCGACATCGCTTGGCACGCCCGCCAGCTGTCGCGCCATGTGGCCAAGCCGGACCCGGCTGGCCCACGCACCATCGTGCGTGCGCGGATTTCTCCGGTGGGCGAAGGCCTGCAAGTGCTGGTCTTCACGCCCGACCAGCCCGATTTGTTTGCCCGCATTTGCGGCCACTTTGACCAGGCCGGCTTCAGCATCCTGGACGCCAAGGTGCACACCACCCGCACCGGTTGGGCGCTGGACACCTTCCAGATCGTCACGTCCATGCTGCCCGAGCATTACCGCGAGTTGATCACCATGGTGGAGTCGGGCCTGACCCAGACCATCGAAAAGCAAGGCCCCCTGCCCGCGCCCAGCCGTGGCCGGGTCTCGCGCCGTGTGAAGAGCTTCCCGATCACGCCCCGCGTGACGCTCAAGCCCGACGACAAAGCACAAAACTGGCTACTCAGCGTCTCGGCCAGCGACCGCATTGGCTTGCTGTACGGCATTGCCACTGTCTTGGGCAAGCACGGCATCAACCTGCAACTGGCCAAGATCAGCACCTTGGGCGAGCGGGTGGAAGACACCTTCTTGATCAGCGGTTCTGCCTTGCAACAAAACAAGGCGCAAATCGAGATCGAGACCGAGTTGCTGCAGGCCCTGCAAGCCACATGAGCCCACGCCAAAGCCGGCTCACTGGCTCAGGCGCGAGGAGTAACGGCAGACCTTCGGGTCAAACCATGTTTTGGAAAACTCGGCCAACTCGTTGTTGGCGGTCCAGGATTGCCGCTCGATGTAACCGGCCCAATCGCCTGTCTGCAGAGGCGATGTGGCTGGGGCCCAGTCGGGTGCGGTGGCTGCACTGATCTGGTCTTCCACGCGTGAAATCCACACATTCAAGCGCTGTTGGTAGAACAAGTACATGGAGTCGCCCAACTCAGGGGCACTCAAGTTGACGATGCGCGTGCCAGGAAACCAGATCTCTTCCAATGCGACCGGCACTTGACTTAAAAACCGCAAACGCCGCACCCGCCAGCAAACGGCTCCATCCCAGTTGGGCATGCCGGGTTCGGGCCTGGCTTGCGCCACATCCAGAATCTGTGCCGTTGGCAAACCCGGCCCGTTGGTCAGTTCCAAGCGGAACAACTCGTAAATCTGCTGCGTGCCTTGCACGCTTTTCACGTAGGTGCCCGAGCCCTGAATGCGCTCCAAAACGCCTTGCTTTTCCAAGAGCGCCAATGATTTGCGCAAGGTGCCCACCGCCACCGACAGCGTTTGGGCCAAAGCGGCCTCGGTCGGCAAACGCTCGCCCGCGTGCCAATAACCTGCCTTGATTTGCCTGACCAACAGCTCTGCGATTTGCTGGTAGACCGGCAAGGGTTGGGCGTGATTTACAGAGTTCATGCCCCACAGTATGACAAATAAGTGGAAACCCCCAAGCCAACATGCGTCAATTCATATACCATTCATTCACTTAATTGTGAGGTTTGATATGAGCATCGTTCCCGTCAAAGGTCAAGACATCCAAGGCGCTGAAGTCGCTTGGTTTGCGCCCCTGTGCTCGGATGACTTTCGCCACCTGGGTGTACCCGATGGCGATCTGCGCAGCAGCTGGGCCAACACCAGCCGCATCGTGCAAAAAGCCGAAGAGCTGGGCTACCGCAACATTTTGTGCCCCTCGTCTTACCAGGTGGGTCAAGACACCCTGACCTTTGCCGCCGCTGTGGCGCCGATGACGAAACGCATGAACTTGCTGGCGGCCATCCGTTGCGGTGAAGTGCACCCGGCCATGCTGGCGCGCACCGTGGCCACGCTGGACCACATCCTCGAAGGCCGCCTCACGCTGAACGTAATTTCGTCTGACTTTCCCGGCCAACAAGAAGACAGCGCCTACCGTTACCGCCGGTCCTGGGAAGTGGTCGAGATCCTCAAACAAGCCTGGACCCAAGACGAGATCAACTACGACGGCGAGATCTACAAGCTCAAGGGTTTGTCCACCGACCCCGTTCGCCCTTACCAGACCAACGGCGGCCCCCTGCTCTACTTTGGCGGCTACAGCCCAGACGCCCTGGCCCTGTGCGGTGCGCACTGCGACACCTACCTGATGTGGCCCGAACCCAAGGATATGCTGGCCCAACGCATGCGCGATGTGCATGCCCAGGCCGAAAAGAATGGTCGTTTGCTGGACTACGGCCTGCGCGTGCACATGATCGTGCGCGACACCGAAGCCGAAGCACGCGAGTACGCCGAAGAATTGGTGTCGCAACTGGACGATGAAAAAGGCCGCGAAATTCGCCAACGCGCCCTGGACGCCAAGAGCCTGGGCGTGTCCTTGCAAAGCGCCAACCGAGACCGTGCCGATGCAGAAGGCTATGTCGAGCCCCATTTGTGGACCGGTGTGGGCCGCGCCCGCAGCGGCTGTGGGGCCGCTTTGGTGGGCAGCGTCGATCAGGTGCTCAGTGAAATAGAGGCCTATCAAAAGATGGGCATCCGGGCCTTCATCTTTTCCGGTTACCCTCACCTGCAAGAGTGCGAGATCTTTGGCACCAAAGTCTTGCCACAGCTCAAGACGGTATCCCTTGCACACGAATATGGCCGCGTTCCGGCCCAAACACCGCCCACACCGCTGGGCACAGGAGTTCGCAAATGAGTTCAAAACACATCGGCCGCATGGCGCTACCCAACGGGCGCAGCCTCAGTCACATGGCCTATGGCGTCTGGCGCCTGTCCGAAGCACAAGACAGCTCGGTCAACGCCAACCTGGCCCGCATCGATGCTTGCCTGGCGCAGGGCATCACCACGTTTGACCATGCCGACATTTACGGCGACTACAGCTGCGAAGCGCTGTTTGGCCAAGCCATCAAAGCCCGTCCCAGCCTGAAAGACCAGATCGAGATCGTCACCAAGACCGACATCATGCTGCTGTCGGGCAAATGGGCAGACACCCGCGTCAAACACTACGACACCAGCCCCGCGCACGTCACGGCCAGCGTGGACCGCTCTCTCTCGCGCATTGGGGTGGACGTGATCGACCTGCTGTTGATCCACCGCCCAGACCCGCTGATGGATGCGCAAGCCCTGGGCGCATGCTTGGACGGCTTGATCGACAGCGGCAAGCTGCGCGGCGTGGGCGTGTCCAACTTCATGCCCTGGGAGGTGGACTTGCTGCAGTCGTGCATGAAGCACAAGCTGCAAACCAACCAGATCGAGCTGAGCCTCTTGAACACCGCGCCCTTCACCAACGGCCAGATCGCCCATGCCCAACAGCACCGCATGCCGGTGATGGCTTGGTCGCCTTTGGGCGGTGGCCGTCTGCATTCGCAAGCGCACACCGCAGGCACTGCGGCCGCTCGCCTGGCCCCCAAGCTGGCCAAACTGGCGCTGGCATCGGGCACCGACACCACCGCTGTGGCCATGGCCTGGCTGATGCACCACCCTGTGGGCGTCTTGCCGGTCATGGGCTCCAACCAGATCGAGCGCATCCAGCGTTTTGCCGATGCAGCACGCGTCCCAATGGACCGACAGACCTGGTTTGAACTGTATGAATTGGCCAATGGCCATGAAGTGCCTTGAAGAAAGACCCCATGCGACACATGCCCGATGACATCAATTCAGCCGCCACAGCAGCTGCGCCTGTGAGCGACCCGGCGGATTACCGCAAGGCACTGGGTTGCTTTGGCACCGGCGTCACAGTGGTCACCGCCCGCCACGAAGGCCAAGATTGGGGCATGACCTGCAACTCGTTCAGCTCGGTCTCCTTGAACCCCAGGCTGGTACTGTGGAGCATCCGAAAAGAAGCCAGCAGCTTGCCCGCGTTCACGCAATCGGGCGGGTTCACCGTGAGTGTCTTGGCCAGCGCCCAAGCCGACTTGGCCATGCAATTTGCCAAAGGCACCATGACGGAGCGATTTGCCGGCGTGAAGACCACAAAGCAAACCAGCCAGCGTTTGCGCCTGGATGGCGCAGTGGCCTGGTTTGACTGCACCTTGCACCAGTTGGTCGATGCCGGTGACCACCACATCGTCATTGGGCAAGTGCAAGACTTTGGCTGGCAAGATGCAGCCCCGCTGGTTTTTTGCCGCAGCCAGTTCGGGATGTTTCAGTCTTTGCCGGCGTGAAGCCACCAAGCTGCAAAACACCCCCAGAAAGTCGGAGCTTCAGCTCCGACTTTTTTTTGCATCAGCCTTTGAGGCCGCCTTGCGTGAGGCCGCCCACCACCCGCTCCTGAAACAGGGCGATCAAAATGGCCACCGGCACGATCGCCACGATCAAGGCGGCTGAAATGATGGGCCAGGGGAAGGTGAACTCCCCTTGGTACAGGGCAATGCCCACCGGCAAAGTGCGCACGGCAGGACTGGAGTTGAGGGACAGCGCCAGCAGAAATTCATCCCATGAATTCACAAACGCCAAGATGCCCGCAGTGAAGATGCCGGGAGCCGCCAAAGGCACCACCACTTGCCAAAGCGCCCCCATGCGTGTGCAACCATCGATCATGGCGGCGTTTTCCAAATCGCGCGGGATGCTCTGAAAGAAACTCACCAGCACCAAGGTGCACACGGGCAAATTGAGGACCACATAGGGCAGGATCAAAGCGATGTAGGTGTTCAACCAACCCAGAGCCCGCATGGTCTCGAAGATGGGCACCAACAAGGTCACCAGCGGAAACATGCTGGAGGCCACGATGCAAGTCAAGATCAATTGCCGGCGCTTGAGTTGCAGCCGCGCAATGGCATAGGCCGCAAATGCCGCCACCACCAAGGACAAAGCCGTGGCACCACAGGCCACCAGCAAACTGTTTTTCAAATACATCAACAGCGGTTGATCGGTGAACGCCCGCACATAGTTGTCCAGCATGGGGTTGGCCGGCCACCAGGTGATGGGTTTTTGCACCAGCTCGGCCTCGCTTTTGAGCGAGGTGAACAAAATCCAGACCGCCGGGAAAAAGCCATTGACGACCACCATGCCTGCGGCCACCCAACGCAGCATGGGCGAGCTCCAAAGTCCTGTGGGGTTCATGCGGCGTTCTTTCCGATCTGTTTCAAGTAAAAGCCGGTCACAAAAAGCGAAATCACGAACATGAACACGGCCAGGGTCGAGCCGAAACTGATGTCCGAATAATCGATGGTGTATTTGTGGATCAGCATGGCCAAGGTCTCGGTGGCCTCACCGGGCCCGCCACGCGTCATGGTGTAGGGGATGTCAAAAGTCTGCAAAGCCGTGATGGTGCGGAAAATCAAGGCCACCACAATGCTGGGCATGAGCATGGGGATGGTGATCTGCCAGAACTGCTGCCAACGGCTGGCGCCATCGACTTCAGCCGCTTCATAGAGCGACTTCGGGATCATTTGCAAACCCGCCAGCAAAATCAAAGCCATGAAAGACGATGTTTTCCAGATCACCGTCAGGCAAATGGCAGCAAACGCCCAATTGGGCTTGAGCAGCCAGCTGGTAGGCTCGTCTTGCAAGCCCAGCCGGTTCATCACATCGTTGACAACGCCGTACTCGGTGTGAAAAAACCAGGCAAAAATCAGCCCGGCAAAAGACAGCGGCAAGGCCCAGGGCAAGAGCAAAGACAAACGCACGGGCCATTTGCGCTTGAAGGGCAAGTTGGCCAACATGGCCAATGCCAGCCCGGCGATCAATGCACCAGGCACCGTGATCAGCGTGATCAGCAAGGTGTTTTTCGTGGCGTTCCAGAACAAAGGGTCCTGCACGACATCGATGTAATTTTGCAAACCCAGAAACGCCCCGTTCTTGTCCACCGCGTACAAGCTGTTGTAAATCAGCTTGCCGATCGGATAAACCACGATCATCAGCAGCAACAAAAATGCGGGTGCCAAGAGCAGCACTGCAAGCGTTTTTTCACTGGGATCGCGCAATTTGGACAACATGGCAACGTTCAATAGATTTGGGGGCAACTGCGCCGGACCCTGAGGAGTCCGGCGTCAGATCGGCTCAAAGAGCCTTCAGCGCATCAGTCTGCCAACACGGGCTGCGATTTCATCCACACCGGCCTCAGGCGTCTTGGTGCGGGCCAAAATGGCGCTGGTGGTGGTCCGGATGATGTCCGACACTTGGCCGTAATCTTCGACCATCGGGCGACTCTGAGCGCCCAAGACCACGGGCAAAGCGTCCTTGAACCATGGCACGGCTTTGTTGACCGCTGGATCCGAATACACGCTTTGGAACACCGGCAAGATCGAGCCCTCGCGAGCGATGAAGGCGCTGGCCTCTTTGGACGACAGGTACTGGATGAGCTTGCCCGCCGCATCCTTGTTTTTGCCATAGGCATTCATGGCCCACTGCCAACCACCCATGCAGGTCGCCGACTTGCCACCGGTCATGGCGGGCAAAGGCATCACGCCCACGTTGCCTTTGACCTTGGAGTCAGCATCGTCCTTGAAGCGGTCGAAGGCAAAGCCCCAGTTGATCGCGAACACAGCCTGACCGGCTTTGAATTCGTTGACCGTTACTGGCGTGGTGACTTCAGCGACGTTCTTTTTGATCACGCCTTGATCGACCATGCTCAGCCAGTTGTTCAAACCTTTGACAGCCGCCGCCTTGTCGAGGGTCAACTTGCCAGCGGCATCGTTGAATTGTTTGCCCTGCCCCCAATAAGGCAACAAGAACGTGCAGACAGCACCTTCAATGGGCGCACCCTGAATGGACAGGCCTTGAAGATTGGGGGCGTTTTCTGCAGCCATGACCTTCTTGGCTGCTGCGGCCAACTCATCCCAGGTTTTCGGTTCGGCCACACCGTGTTTGGTCAGCAGGTCCTTGCGGTAATACATGAACATGGCATCGCCCTGGCTGGGCATGGCATAGAGCTTGCCGCCGATCACGTTGGCATTTTGATAGACCGGCAGGTAGTCATTTTTGAGCACAGCGGCCCCACCAACGTACTTGTCCAAAGGTTCGATCCAGCCTTTGGAGGCGTATTGCGCGGGGTTGACGATGTCGATCAAGAACAGGTCGATGGCCGAGTCCTTGGCGTTGAGCACGGTGGACAGGTACTGGCGTTGCAATTCGGACGTTGCGCCGCCGGTTTCGATCTCGACTTTGACACCCGGATTGGCCTTGTTGTACTGCTCGAACAATTTGGCTTGCAAATCGGGGCGCTGGTTGGGGCCAACGAACACACGCAAGGTGGTTTGCTGAGCCCAGACTGCACCTGCGGCCAGTGTGCTGGCCAGGGCCACAGCAGCCAGTTTGATGGCGTGACGCTTCTTCATGGATGTCTCCTTGGGGTTGAAATCAAATGGACTTACAAAAAAAACTTTGTCAAATCGCCTGTCCCGAGGCCTGACAAAACAAATGCATGGCCGAGGGATCGAGGTAGAGGGTTTGCGCAGTGCCTGAAGGGGACTTGAAACTGGCCGCACACCGCGCGACCAACTCCACCTGCCCCACTTGGAATGTGACCAGTGTCTCTGCACCCAAGGGCTCGCTGATGACCACCTTGGCAGGCACGGCCACCTCGCCGGGCACATGCCGAGGCGCCAGCGCCAGGTTTTCCGGGCGGATACCAAAAACATGCCCCGCAGAGCTGCCGGCACGCGCCAGCAACTCGGCAGGCAATGCGATTCGGGCACCCAAGCCAAGATCGGCGCCCAAAGCATCGATGTGACAGGCCACCAGATTCATGGGCGGGCTGCCCGTAAAGCCCGCCACAAACTGCGCGGCAGGACGGTTGTAGATCTCGTCAGGGCTGGCGTATTGCATTTTGTGCCCAGCACTGAGCACGGCAATGCGGTCGGCCAAGGTCATGGCTTCGACTTGGTCGTGCGTCACATAAATGATGGTGGCACCCAGGCGCTGATGGAGCTTTTTGATTTCGCTGCGCATTTCGTTGCGCAACTGAGCGTCCAGGTTGGACAAAGGCTCGTCAAACAAAAAAACCTTGGGTTGTCGAACGATGGCCCGGCCAATGGCAACCCGTTGGCGCTGTCCGCCAGACAAAGCCGCTGGTTTGCGGTCCAGCATGTGGTCGATGCGCAGCAAACGAGCCGCATCCATCACGCGCGTTTTGATTTCTTCTTCAGGTGTCTTTCGCAAACGCAAGCCGAACGCCATGTTGTCATAAAGGCTCTTGTGCGGATACAGCGCATAGTCTTGAAACACCATGGCGATGTCCCGGTTGCGAGGCGGCTCATCGTTCACACGCTTGCCATCGATCAGCACATCGCCCTCGGTGATGGTTTCCAGGCCCGCGATCATGCGCAGCAAGGTGGACTTGCCGCAGCCCGATGGACCGACAAACACCACGAACTCGCCATGGCGGATGTCCAGATCAATGCCGTGGATGACCTTGTTTTTCCCGTCGTAGGATTTCTGAACTTGACGAAGCTGGACCGATGCCATGTGCTTTTAACTCTGGTGATATTGGAAAACAAGCCGCCGCTGTGGCGTGAATGAATAATAGATGACTTGAGTCAATAAAGATGTTGGGGTTATCGCGAAGGCCAGGACCCAAACGCTTAAAATTTGAGCAACTGCGCCCAAGAGAAATCGCCCCGGGTCAGATCGACCGCCTGACCGGTTCGGGCTGACTCCTGCGCAGCCAGGCCCATGATCACGGCTGCCAAGCCATCGCGCAAGCCCACCTCGACCGCGCCCTGCCCCCTCACCACGGCGTTGAACTTTTGGTGCTGGTACAAGGTCGACCCGTTGTGGTCGCCTGCGGCCAAGGCCTGGGGGTCGACCGGCACATCCAGCTCGCGCGGGCCTTTGGGCTCGCGGGGGCTGATGACCAGCTTGGGCACGGGCGCGTCGCCCAGGTGCTCGGGCCAAAAGCGACCCGGGCCCGGCACGAAACATTCGGCTTTGCCCTTGGGGCCCACGACCGAGATTTCTTCCTGATACCGGGCGCCTTCTGCAAACATGCACAGCTCCAGCATGGCCCGCTGCCCCGATGCGAAATCCACGATCACATAGGCGTTGTCCAGAATGTCCGGCGTGCCATCGGCATAGGTTTCATCGAGGTGGTTGTGGTCCACCCCGGCCGAAGCGTAAACGCGCACCGGCTCGCTTTGGGTCAGGTGGCGCATCAGGTCAAAAAAGTGGCAGCACTTTTCGACCAGCGTGCCGCCGGTGTAACGGTTGAAACGGTTCCAGTCGCCCACCTTGACCAGAAACGGAAACCGGTGCTCCCGGATGGTGATCATCTTGACCGGGCCGGTGTTGTGCTGACCATGGACCTCGCCCGCCAAGGCGGTCACGGGGGGCATGTAACGGTATTCCATGGCCACCCAGATCGGCGCAGGGTAGCTGGCCTGCAAGGCCGCCAGGCTGCGCACATCGTCCAAGCTGGTGCAGGCGGGCTTTTCCAGCAGCACCGGCAGTGGGCGCAGGCGGGCGATCTCGCGCAACTGCTCGGCATGGCAAAAGTTGGGGCTGGCGATCAGCAGGCAATCCACATCGGGCGACTGCACCACCTCGGCCAGGCTCGCGGCACTTTGCGCGCCCGGCACCAAGGCCAAACTGCTCGCCAGCATGGCGGCATCGGGTTCAAAAATGCGCGTCACCTGCGCCCCAGGCAGCAAGGCGATGTTGCGCAAATGCTCTTGGCCCATCATGCCGCAGCCGATGATGCCGTAACGTGTGGTGCTGATGCTTGCCGTTGTCATCGTGTTCAAAGCCCGTTCTGTGTTCAATTCAAGTTTAAAAATTCAGTCGGCCAGCGTGTAGCGCTGGCACAAAGCCAAAAATGCATCCAGCTGGGGATCGATCCCGGTTTCTGCTTGCAGCAAGGCTGCCACCGCTGGCGCCATCCGGGCCGCTTGCCGCGCATCCAGAAACAGCGCACGCCAGCGACGCGCAAGCATATCCTCAACCGTCAGGGCCCACTCGTTGCGTGCGGCAAAACGCACCATCGCCTCGGTCAGGCCCATGCCCAGATCATGATCGGCACCCGGCAGCGCCTGCACCAAAGCGGCTTCGCTGCCCCACAAATGCAAGCCGGGCGCTTCGCCGATCGCATGCACGGCTTGGCCCGCCTCGGGCGCACCGACCAGCCGGTGCTGCCCTGTTTTGGCCGGCCCTTGCGCGGCAGACGGCAAATCGTGGTGTTTCAGCATCGCGTGCATGACCTGCGCGGCCATGCTGCGGTAAGTTGTCCATTTGCCCCCGGTCACGGTGAACATGCCGGGCGCTTCGCGGCGAATGAGGTGCTCCCGCGACATCTGGCTGGTCAAGCCACCCTGGGCTTTATCGACCAAGGGGCGAAGCCCCACCCAAACACTGCGCACATCGGCCCGCGTCAAGCTCACACCCAGAGCCTGGCGGGTTTCGCGAAACAGAAAATCCAGCTCCTCTTGCAGCGGCAAAGGCTCCAGCGGCGCATCGCTGCGTGGTGTGTCGGTGGTGCCGATCACGGTGGCACCCAACCAGGGCACCGCAAACAAGACCCGGCCATCGGCGGTGCGGGGAATCAAGACCGCCTCTTGAATGGGCAAACTCTCCCGCGCCACCACCATGTGCACGCCCTGGCTGGGCTTGACCAGCGCTTTGACCGGCTCTTGGCCCGCCCAAGGCTGCAAAACCATTTGGCGCAAAGCGTCCACCCAAACCCCGGTGGCATTGACCACGCAACGGGCCTGCAGGGTCGAGGTCTGGCCATCGCGTTCGTTGAACAAAGTGACTTGCCAGCCCTGTGCCGAGGGCGCCAAGGCCGTGACCCGCATGTGGTTGTGCACGCTGGCCCCGACCTGGCGAGCAGTTTTGGCCAAGGCCAGGGCCAGCCGGGCGTCTTCAAATTGACCGTCCCAATAGCGCATGCCCGCCACAGCGCTCGCCACCATGCGCGGCAAACCCGGCAAACAGCGCAGCAATGCCTGCTTTGACAAAGCCGTTGTGGGCCCCAAGCTCATGCGGCCAGACAACCATTGGTAAGCCTTGAGCCCCAGCCCCGTCCACGCCCAAGACCACCAGCCCCTGCCCGGCACCACAAATGCCAAGGGCTGCGCCAGATGCGGCGCCAGCGCCAAGACCGTGGCCCGCTCACGCAAAGCCTCGCGCACCAAACGCCAACGGCCCTGCGCCAAATAACGCACGCCGCCGTGCAGCAATTTGGTGGATCGCGAAGAAGTTCCAGCGGCAAAGTCCCGCGCTTCCACCAGGGTCACGCGGCGGCCTTCCAGCGCGGCTTGCACCGCCACACCCAAGCCCGTGGCGCCACCGCCGATGACCAAGAGATCCCACACGGCGTCTTTTGCCTCACAACCCAAACCCTGATTTTTCAAAATAAGACCCTAAACAATCAACAATTTATGATTTATTCGATTCGTTTTTGATTGTATAGAGCCCATGCGCGCAAATTGCGTTATTCTTCTCAGCCTAGTGAAGACCCCTACTCCCGCACCCCAACGAGCACACTCATGGCCCTGAACCCCAGACAAATTGCCATCTTGCAATCCGTGCGCGAGCAAGGCAGCGTCAAGACCGAAGAGCTGGCCGAAGAGTTCGGCATCACCTTGCAAACCGCCCGGCGAGACATCCAGCGCCTGACCGAGGCGGCTGAGCTGGAGCGCTTTCATGGCGGCGTGCGGGCCGTGGACTCGTCCACCCGCAACACGACGTATACCGAACGCCAACGCACCCAGTCAGAAGCCAAGCAAGACATTGCCCGTCAAGTTGCCGCCGCCATACCGCATGGGGCCAGCCTGTTCATGAACATCGGCACCACCGTGGAAGCTGTGGCCAGCGAGCTGATGCACCACCGCGACCTGCGCGTGGTGACCAACAACCTGCATGTGGCCCGCATCTTGGCGGCCAACCCGCAGTGCGAAGTGGTGGTGGCCGGCGGCACCGTGCGCCACGAAGACCTGGGCGTGGTGGGCGAAGCGGCGCTGAACTTCATCCGCCAATTCAAGGTGGACATTGGCCTGATCGGCATCAGCGGCATCGACGCCGACGGCACCCTGCGCGACTACGACATGCGCGAAGTCATGGTCACCCGCGCCATCGTCGAACAATCCCGCCAAGTCTGGCTGGTGGCCGACCACAGCAAATTCGACCGCCCCGCCATGATCGAAATGGCCCCCCTGAAAGTGGTGCACACCCTGTTCACCGACATCGCCCCCGCGCCAGCGCAGCAGCGCTTGATGGCGGACTTGGGGGTGCGGTGTGTGGTGGCGCAGTCCCCAGTTCTGGATTAAACCCCGAACAGTCAATTCAGCTTTTCTTGCGCGGTGGCAAGCCCGTGTGCTGAGTCAGCAGTTGACCTTTTTTAGGCTGCCCAAAGCGCTTGGGCTTGGTCGACAAGGCCACCGATGACTTCTCCCCTGCCCCGGTGCTGTTCTTTCGCCGTGCGCTTTTGTAGCCGTCTTCAGCCAACGGCTGCCAGCTCGGAATCAGGTGGTGTTTGCCATTGCCGATCAAGTCCGCCCGGCCCATGGCCTTGAGCGCTTCGCGCAGCAGGGGCCAGTTGTTCGAGTCGTGGTAGCGCAAAAACGCTTTGTGCAGGCGGCGGCGTTTGTCGCCTTTGACGATGTCCACTTTTTCGCTGTCGCGGGTGATTTTGCGCAGCGGGTTGCGGGTGGAGTGGTACATGGCCGTGG
>JACCDH010896200.1_pt1 | contig 14897 bp, 3 predicted proteins | sample 7442481 | NCBI WGS metagenome assembly JACCDH01 (sample SAMN15323433, study PRJNA562643) | freshwater metagenome | isolation source: river surface water | place: USA:Blue River Watershed | collected 2017-08-15
GCCGCTGTGGCCGATGTGCTGTGAACGTCATAACGCACTTGGCGTGTCGCATTGACGGTGACAAGGCCCCCAACCGTGAGGCTGTTGGCCGCGCCCAAATCGGCGGTCACAGCCTGGTTATGAACCACCCGGGCATCAGCGCCAGCACCGGCGACCATACCGCCTGCTCCAGCCACTGCATTGCTCTCGATCGTCTCACTGCCTGTGGCAGTGACTTGCAAAAATCCGCCGACCAACCCTTTCATGCTGTTGGCCTGGGCTGACACCACCGAATCGCTGCTGGCCTTGGAAAATGCCAGACCCATGCCCGCCCAACCACCTGCGCCAATACCGGAGGCATTGGCGTTCACATCCAATGCATCAACAGCGCTCAGAACCATATCACCCGTGGCAGTCACCAAGGTTGACGATCCGAGCAACACTTTGGCACTGCCCTTGTTTTCCGAAGTGGCGGACACCCCCGTCGCACCAACCAACATACCACCCGCGCCCGCCATGGCCGAACTCGACACCGACGAATCCGTGGCACCCAGCACCGCAGACACGTTGATGGATTGACCAGTCAAGGTCAATGTCCCCAGGCTATTGACCGCCACATCCGAGGCAACCGTTGACTTGGCGACCGACACACCCAATGCGACGCCCGAAGCAACAGACACGCCCAAGGCCTCACTGTTGGCGTTCGGGCTGGTGCTCGCCGTGATCGCCAATTGGCCTTGCTGCGCGTTCAGGCTGGCACCGCTGGCCAGACGTACTTCCACCGATCCGCTGTCTTGCGCTGTGGCACCGGCGCCACTGCCCGAGACCACACCAGCCGAGCCGCCTTTGGCAAATGCAATGACCGATGCCTCACGTTGCGCAGCAATTGTCACGCCCTGGCCGGTGATGCTGCCGCCAACCTGGGTCAGCACACTGCCGCTCTGGTCCGCCGTGGCCACCACGACGCCCACGCTGACAGCGCCCACAGAAGCGCCATAGGCTTCACTGCTCATGGAAGCTTGGTCCAGCGCATTCACATTAACGGAACCACCAGCACTGACGTTCCCAGACAAAGACGCTGAATTGGCTGTTTCGTTTTTCGCCACCGACACAGCAGCCCCCACGCCCACAATACCGCCTGAGCCAGCAATCGCACGGCTTTCCACCGAAGGCGATCCCGCATTCAGTGCACGGGTACCTGCGTCGATGCGGACATTGCCTGCTGTGATCAATTCGTTGGCACTGACGCTGGCATGGTTGGCCCCACCCAAAGTGGTCACAGCCACACCTGCACTGACCCCGACACCCCCCACACCCAGAGAACCTGCATTGTTGTCTACAGCGGTCTTGTCCAGGCTGCTGACTGAAACAGACCCCGCCTGTACATTGCTGGCTGCGACCGTGGCCGAAGTGGAATGCTGTCCTGTAGCCCCCGTGAAAGAAGCCTGGGTGTCGTAACTGCCCTTGGCATTGAGATGGCTGGATTCATCAGCACTCAAAGCGGCCCCTGTGCCTTGCGCCTTGTTGGCTTTCGTGCTGGAAGAAATGTTGCCAATGGCACTGTTGTTGCCCGAATTCAACTCTGTGGTGGCATTGCTGTCAGGGGCCGCGCCAAAGATCAGCACACCCACTGCACCGCTGACACCCGCGTATCCACCAGCACCGGCCGTGGCAGTGACCATGCCAATTTCGGCCTCGCGCAGGGCGGACACATCCAATGCACCATCCACTTCAAGGCTGCTGCCTGCAGCACCAGCGACGACACGGCTTTTGCCAATCACCACGTTGACCGCTGTGCCCACGCCACCGAGTTTGCCGGCACCGGCAGCGCCCGCGTTGTGGCTGATGTCAACGGTCTCTTTGGCCGCCACCGTCAGGCTGGCTGCACCGGTGTGGTCGGCATCTTGCGTGCGCGCATCGACACTCGATGAGCCGGTAATACTCGCTTCGGTCAGGCCTTCCAGCACACTGACCACCGCACCCATGGCCACACCACCCAATTCACCCACACCTGCGGTGGCCGCAACAGCCAACTCGGTGGTGGCGTTCAGAGCGTTCACGCTCACCGCTCCGTCAGCACGCATACTGCTGTCTTTGACCAAAGCGCGCACCGCTGAACCAGACACATTCACGGTGAAGCTCATGCCCGCACCAGCCACGCCACCAGCACCGACAGAGCCAGCGATCAGGTTTGTGCTGTTGCGCCCATCGGCCAGCACAGAGAAATCGTTGGCGTAAATTCGGGCACGATCAAGCGACGCCAAGGTGTTGTTGCGCAGCAGAACCACATCGCCACTTCCGGCAATGCCCACCGAGGCGCCACCACCGCCACCCGCCGAGATCTGTGCCACCGAGTTGGTCGACACCGCCTTGACCGCAGCAGAATTCTGGGAACGGAGCACCGAGTTGATGACTTCAGCCTTGGTGTTGCGGTCGATGATTTCAGTGCCGACGGCACCTGCCACGCCCACCGCACCGATGGCCAGCGCCGTCGCAGAGCTGGCCACCATAGCGTGGTTAGCCGCCATCACCTGAACGTTTTCGCTCGCAGTGCTGACACTGTTGGGGTCGTCGTTCATGAACGGCATGTTCTCAATGTACGCCCGCGTTGCCCCCCCGATCTGGTCCACATTGACCGAAGCACCTGCGGCACCGCCGATACCGCCACTGGCCACTGACGTCATGGCCCCGATTTGCTGGATCGAGGTGGCTTGCACCGTCACGCCTTTTTGCCTGCGGGTCTTGAAGGTCGCCCCGTCCAGCACCGAGTCCGACAATTCGGAGATGCTGCTCAAGTTTGGACTGCCCGCCAGATCGCTGTCATTGACCGTGAAGCCATCGCCGTTGCCACGCGCCGTGATGTGCGTGTTAGCGCCAGAAATGCCCGCCGTCGTGTTGCTGGAAATGATGTTGGTCACCACACCGCCACCAAGACCCACACCGCTGGCCCCCAGGCTGACGGCACCCGCCAACGCCTTGATGCGGTCACGGCTGTCAGCGGTCACGGCAATCGAACCCATGGCGGCGATATTGGTGACCTTGGTGTCATCACCACCGATGAGCGCATCGGTTTGCGAGTTGATGATGCTGACCGCAATCGACCCCTGGGCACCCACGGTGCCTGCGCTCATGCCCACAGCAATCGTATTGATGGTGGTGTCGCTGCTGGCGGTCACGTGAGTGTCGCGTGCGTAAGCCTCGGCATTGCCGGTCAGGCTGGCCGATGTGTCGGTGCCAATGCGGTTGACCGCCAATGCGGCGCCCACGCTGGCTCCACCGCTGCCCGAGAAATTACCCGCCAGCGAATCGATGGTGGCCTGGTCGCGTGCGCGGATCGTCAGCGAGTTGGCGGCACGGGTCACGATGGCTGCGGAATCCCAAGAGGCCATGATCTCGTCTTCCAGCAAGTTGGTGGCGTTGGAGCCCGTCAGACCTGTACTGCCACTGACCGCTGCAGCCACCGCTGCCGATTTGATGGTTGAGGTGGAATATGCTTCCACCAGGGCATTGCCTCCCGTGCGCAACAAGGTCGAACCGTTGCCGTCCAGGATTTCGGCTTTGACCACTTTGCTGCTGTCGGCATTGGTCGCAGTTCGGCCTAAAAAGTTTAAGGCAAAAGCAGCACCGCCGCCCGCCGTGCCACTTCCTGCGACGGAACCAGCGAATGATTCGATGGTCGAAGTGTCTCGTGCACGCACGGTGACAGAAGCGGCATCGCCTGCTGTCTCGAATGCCTTCATTTGCGCCAACACCGTCGAGGTGATGGCGTTGGTGGTGTTGGAGCCTGCTGCCGCAGTGCTGCTGCCACCTGCCATGCCTGCTGCGATCGAGCGAATGGTGCCCGAAGATGTCGCTTGCAATTCAATGTCACCCGAGGTCTGAACCCGCGTGTCAGAACTGCGTGCCGTAACCGAGCCACCGATGTCGTTGACAGAGATGGCCACACCGGCTGCCGCATTGCCGCCACCGCTGACCGTTCCCGCCAAAGAAGAAATGTTGGCACTGTTGTCTGCACGCACCACAAAATCACCAGCGCTGTAAACCGTCTGATTGATGTGGGTGGCTTCGGCCAGCACAGTCGCATTGATCATGTTGGTGGTCACGCTGCCATTGATCGCATTGGTGCCAGCACCACCGCCTGAAGCAGCTACAGAGCCGATCGAGCCACTCAAGGAAGAGGTCACGCTGACGCCAACGGGTGCTTTCAACTCGAGGTTGTTCAAAATGGCACGGACACGGAACTGATCGCCGTCTTGCCCCATGTTGTTGACCGCGACCGCGCCACCTATGGCATTGGAGCCGCTGCCAGCGACCGATCCGGCCATCGACTGGATCGAACCCGAGCCACTGGCACGCACCGTCAGCTGAGTCGCGGTGCCGCGCAGACTGTTGCCACCGCCGTCGTATTCGGCCAACACATCCGCGTTGAGCCAGTTGACTGTCGATGAACCCGCACCCGCCGTATTCTGGGCACTGGCGCCCGCTGTGGCCGCCAGCGTTTTCACAAGGCCCTCGGCCGAGGCCTCAATGGTGACCGAATCGCCCGCGATCAAATTGCTCCCGGTCACCAATGCGCTGCGTTGCGACTCGATGGTGTTGAAGCCCAATGCCAAGGAACCTGAATTGCCCTGTGCAGCGGACAAGCCGCCCGCCAAGGACTGGATGCTGGCGGTTTTGCCGTCCGACGATTCACCCGCACTGACATGAATTTTCCTGGCCGTCACCAGGCTCGTGTCGATTTGCGCGGCGGTCACATCACCGATTTCGTTCCAGGTGGCGGTGCCGGTAAAGGCTTGGCCACCAGCGCCTGCGCTCACGGCCACTGATGCCGCAAGCGACTGGATGTCACTGGTGTTGTGTGCTTGCACATTGAGATCGCCACTGCCCAATTGCAGCGTGGTGTTGACCACTTTGGCGCTGTTGCCGGATGCACGGTTGGTGAACGAGCCACCCTTTTCCGTCACCGTGACGCCATTCTCGGTGTAGGTGGCATCGTCTGTCGTGTAGGTTCGTGTGCCGGTCTGCGTGTAAGACACCGCCCCCCCTGCCGAAACCCCACCGCCACCCGTCGCAATGCTCAAGTTGCCTGCCAAACTGAACAAATTGCCCGTGGTCGCAGAATCCACATCGAGCGACGCGGCGGTCACCTTGCTGTCCGTCACGCTGGCTTCGGTGCGCTGGCCGATCATGTTGACCGAGGCTGAGCCCATGCCCGAGAACTTGCCTTTGCTGGCTCCAGCGCCTGCAGACACGCCCACAATGTTGGCACGACTGTAGGCATTCACATCGACCTTGCCCATGGCGGTGATGTCGCCATTGAGCTCGGCACTGTAGGTCGTCTGGATGCTGTTTTGGACATACGACAGACCCACGCTGGCTGCACTTTTGCCGTTCGACAAACTGAGCGTACCGGCCACACCGACCACACTCTCACCGGAACCGATGGCATTTTTCAAATCACTGCTGTAACCGTTGTCCGCGCTCTTCATGTCGTAATCGGTCACTGCGGAAGATTTCACCTCGCCCAGCAAAACATCAAGCACATCGTCGCTGGGTGCACCGCCTGCACGCACGGAAAGGTTGCCCGACAGGTTAACCACCGCGTCTTTTTTGACACCGGCGGTCAAGCTGTTGCTCAAATCATTGAAGACAAAAGCACCCATCAGTTGGCCCATGGATGTCGAGTCACTTTGCACCCCGCCCACAGCCCCCACGCCCACCACTTTCTGACTGGACAAGGCGGCCACCGACAGGTTGTGGACCTGTGTCATATGACCACCACTGAGCACGGCAGAAGTACTGCCCTCCTGGTCCACGATCGAAATCGTGGCACCAATGCCGGCGGAGCCTTTGCCGGTCGACACCGACAAAGCGCCACCGCCCGCCCCCACGCGGCTGCGGTCATAAGCCACCACCGTGGGGTCCAGCGCTGTAGCGTTGGACCTCATCCCCGTCACCGTCGAATCCTCCACACTGGCGGCGATGTCATCTTTCACATGTGTGATGGAGACCGATCCCACGATCGACAAACTGGTGGCGCTGCCTTTGGACAGATTGGCCGAAATGCCCGTGGCCACTGCGGTGCGTTCACCGCTCTTGAGGGCTTGTACGGTCAATGCACCGGCTTCATCCGCAATCTGCGTCATGGTGCTGTTGTTGATGCGGGCCGTGACGTCATCGTCGGATGACTGAATGGCCACGGCACCGGCAATGGCCGCACTGAATGAAGTTGCAGGATTTTTGGCCATGGACAGCGCGCCGCCACCGGCCACACTGAGCTGAGTCAAGTCAGACAAGGCCCTCACATTCACTCGCGTAGCGTTCAGGCCCATCCCCTGGATCAGGGCGCCATCAATCAAGGCGGTGGCATCGATGTCGGTGAAGTTGGTGATGATCGCGCCAGCGCCCGCCACCGAGAATGGTGGAGGCGTGGCGGCACCACTGCCGCCCCCGGAGGACGAGCCGCCAGAGGACGAACTGCTGGTCACTGACGACAGCGCCGATGTGCCGCCGCTGCCAGCGCTGGACTGCGAACTGCTCGAGCCCGCATCGGCCCTGTTGGCCATGCCGGGTTTGGCTGTACCTCCGGCCATGGCGCCAGCCACCCCCACGGCACCCACCTGGCCCAGGTTGTGGGCCACCACGTTCAAATCGTGTGAGCGGACATAGCCGACATCGCCTTCTGCGGTGTTGACGCCACCTGCATCGCTGTCGTTATCACCAATGTAGGCCTTGGTGTTGGCCTTGATTTCATTAAAAGCCAGACCAACGCCCACGCCCGAGTTGGTGCTCTTGGTGACGGCGCCGCTGATGCCATAGCTCCACAAGGACAAATCCGCCTTGACATTGACATCCTGTTCAACCGTGACTTTGGCCTCACGGCTGATGGAAGCCAGTGCCGTCTCATCAAGCTTGTTGTAAGAGGCCATGGCATTGGCTGCGATGCCGTTGCCGGCACCTGCTGTGGCCGACACCGACAACAACCACTCCTTGTTTTGTGCCAGAACCGACAAAGACCGAGCAGTCACTTCTACCTGATCCGCAATGCCTGAAACTGCGATATTTTGACGATCCACCAAGCTGAACGTACCGCCTACAGCCAGGCCAGAGCCACCACTTTCAGGGGCTGCACCTCCGGCCATGTGCAAGGTTTGCAGCTGGTTCTGTGCCTTGATGAGCACCGCAGATGAAAACTCGTGCGGGATGTCAATCTCATCGAGCCAATAAACCTTGCCATCTGGCGCTGTGAATTTGCGGGTTTCGCTGGCGTATTCACTGATAACACGCACGGTTTTGTCCAGACGGTAAGGCGATGCGCCCAAGACCAGATGCTCAATGTCAGAGTCGAAATAGACCTCTTTGGTGTTGTAACTCCAGCCTGCATTGCTCGAGGTGGTGGCTTTGACCTTGGCCCCGGTATCGACCCAAGCCAAGGTGTTGTTGGTATTGAATGACAAGCTGACCGCACCCGATGCGGCCAGATTTTCTGCAGACGAGCTGGCTGCCACGCGGGTATTGAAACCTTCAAAGAAGGGATTCAAACCACCGACCAAATTGCTGTACACCGTGAATGGATTGTCCCAGGTCAACGGAAGCCCTTCCGTGTAAAACTCGGGCATGTAGGTATTGGCGTTCACGGCCACGTGTTGCCCTGTCAAGGTCGCCAAACTGCCCACTTTGGCCTGGGTGTCGAAGTTGTTCTTGTTGTAATTGAAGGCCGCACTCAGGGACACGGTGGACGCATCAGGACCTGACACTTTGGAAGTGGCTTCGGCCATGGCCGTGCCTTGCACAGCACCGGCCAGGGTTTGTGCATCGATGATGGCGTTGCCTGTCGCCACCAAGCTGGCATGAGCGCCCAAGCTGGCGCGGGTGCTGTGATCGGACTCTCCCCAAGCCAGGGCACCCGCCATGCGCAGCTCGGGTGTACTGGACGAAGACTGGTTGCCGGTGCTGGACTCCTGGGCTGCAGCAAGGGCTGATGCCATCGTCATGAATCCATCCATCAAGCTTTTCTGGGCCTCGGCATCGCTCGTTTCCAGCGTTGGCGGCAACTCCAAGGGTGGTTTTTCACTGGTGTTCTGGGATGTGGCCGACACCGAACTCTTGGACACGAAATTCATGGCGGTCAAGCGGGCCTCACCACCTGCGGTGGCACGTCCATCCAGCGTGGTGCGGGTGTCTGACTTTTGCAAGGACAGCGCCCCCACCACACCTGCTGTGCCTCCGCCATAAACGTTGACTTCGGCCTCGGTGCTGTATTGACCCGAATGGTATGCCTGCAAATTGAGGTTGTTCCCACTGCTGAGCACCGCATTGCTGCCCACCTTGACGGTGGTGCTGACATCCGACATGGAGCCCGCAAAGATGATGGAGGCCGCATTGGATGCGCCTGTGGATGCATTGGTGGTCCCGTTGGCCGTGCTGGTCATCAACAATTTGGTTTTGGAGGCTGCCAGCAGATCCATGTCACGGCCTGCTGTCAATGCGGCCCCCGTCTGCACATCGACCTCGGTGGTACCCGTCACCCGCGCAAAGGCTGCCCCCAGATTGGCCTTGGCAGAACCTTCAACTTGCTGTTCGGCGCCAGCATAGCGGTCGGCCTTGGCCGTGATGCTCAGGTCCCGGGTGGCGTTCACGTCTGCTGAGCCAGTCACAGTCACTTTGGCATTGCCAGTGGCTTGTACATAAGCCAGTGACAAATTCAAAGGAGAAGCCAGCAAGGATGAGCCCAGGGCCATCAATCCTTGCTGCAAAGAACCCAAGGCTCCGCCATACACCGCCTGCGACTCGATCGACGCCAGCATGTTGATGTCACGCGCCTTCAAGGTACCTGCCACACTGATGGAGGCATTGGCATCCGACAAGCTGACAAAGGTGCCCCAGTTGCTGCTTTGTTTGGCCAGCAGATGGATGTCCCCTGCGGTGTACGTTGTGGCATCGTTCTTGACCGAGGCATCAAGAACAGCCCCCGACTCGATGACGATGTTGGGCGAGGTGATCCTGATGCTGCCGCTGTTGCCGGTGGAGTAGACTGCCGCGCTGGTGGCATCCTCGCCATCGGCGACCTTGCGCGTGTTGATGATGGCATCCGCTTTGACGGTGATCTTGTCACCTCCCTCCGGCGTCACATAGCTGATGTCGGCACCACCGGTCAAAGTGGTTCCCGTGATGTTGGCCAAAGTCGGGTCCAAGATGATCTGACCGCTCACACCGGTCTGGCTGCCAGCGTCAAAGCGCATGCCATTGAGCAGCATGGTTCCCAGCGCCGAATACTCGATCGCGCCTCCCGCACCTGCACCGTCACCCCGGGCATAGAGTTTGGAGCCCGCTTCGTTGGCAATGTCTCGGTGTGCCATCAGGGTCACCTGACCGCCCGCCTGGCCTGAACCTGCCGCGCCAGACGCCGAAGCTTTGGCATGGGCCGTGACCATGATGTCCTGGCCAGCCACCACTCGGACCGCTCCGGCACGGGTGAACTGCGCGCTGTCCGAGATCAACAAACCATTGAGCATGATCGAGCCGGGCGTGGTGATGTCAATGACGCCGTCGACGTCTTGCATGGGGGCCAGGGATTTCAAATCGCCCAGATTGACCGCAGAGCCCGCCACGCGGCCATTGACCACCACCTGGCCAGTCACATTCACCGCATGGGTGCCGGAGCCGCCATATCCGACCATCAGCGTCACACCCTCTGCCGCGTTCACGCGCCCCTGAATGTTCACAGCGCCGGTGGCTGAGCGATCAAACTCGCCACCCAACACCTTGTTGACCGTGGCACCCGATAAACCACCGCTCTGGATGTTGTTCAAAAGACCATCCACAAACGCGGTCGATGGAGCTGCAAAGCTCAAGCGTCCGGTATCGATCTGGCCTTGCGGCCCTACCGCAAAGCCGTGACTGTCAATGAACAGCAAATTCCCACCGATGTTGCCGTTGGCCAGCCGGCTTTCCAGTCGACCGTCTACACGCACCTGCGCGTCGCGCACGATGTTGACCCACCAGTTGGCGCCTTGTGGCACCAACATCTTGACCTGATCGCCTTGCCCGACTGAAAAGTTCGAATACGTGCTGAAGGCATTGCCATCTCGCAGGCTTTGCGTAGTGACCGTGGTTTGTTTGCCTTGTGTACTGACCACCGTGCTGGTCTGCCCGGCGCCACTGAGCGGGGTGATGACGGTTTGACCCAACACCATCGGACTGGCAGCCCCCAAGGCCACCGCTGCAGCCAAGGCCATAGGGCGGACACGGACCAGCAAACGCCGACGTGCCACCCAGGCCTTGCGGCGTGCCTGACGTTGTGCCAAGGTCAATGTTCGGGTGCGTACGGCTTGGGTCATGGTGGGCTTTCGTCAACTCGCTCAGGTCTGGGCGGTCAGTTGCTTGTCTGGGACGGGGTTCAGGTGCACAAAGGTTCAGCGAAAACTCAACGGCTGGTTTTTTTCGCAGCTTTCTGCGGCACCTCGGTACGGGGCTCCTGGGCTGCAGCCAACTCCATCAAGGGTTTGAACTGCCGCAGAGACAACAAATGCAAATACGCCATGGCCAATGCACCTTGGCGATGCAAATCTGCAACCACCTTGTCATCCAAAGTGTGGAGCTTGTGTTCATCCACACTCAAAAATCCGGTCAACTCCATTTGTCGACCGTTGGGCAAGACAGCTTGCAAAGCCCGCTCGGTCAAAACGCCTGCGGCATCGAGCGCATCCACCATGGCTGCGGTGGTGACTTCGGCGGCATCCAGCGCCACCAACTCTTTCAAGATCGCCTGCAACCAGGGCATTTCCTGACCATGGTCATCGAACAAGGGGTCTCCTGAAGTGGCGTTGAGCGCATCGCGCTGCACGGCAACGGGGCGAGAGCCTTCGTCGTCTTCCTTGTTGAGCAAGCGAAACGGCCAGGTACGCAATACAGCAGGCAAATACGCCGCCGTCCAGTGCATGTGTTCATCGACAAATAAATTGCGCCCCTGCTCCAGCCCGGTAATGGCCAGCAAGCGGCCGCCAGTGGCCGAACGCGTCATGACGCAAGGGAACGCCAAGGCGGCCGAGGGCATTTCCGATGCAGCAAGGTTCACCGTGATCAAATCACTGACCCAGGCCATATTGGGCTGGGCTCGTTCGAGCTTGAGCAGACGATGCGCCTCACGGTGCAAGATGGTGAACTCGGGGGCGCTAGAGTTGGATGTCATGGGGTTGTGCTCCTGCAATCAAAAGACTGAATTCAAACTGAAATAGGGTTCACCAGGACACACTGGCCCGCGTCAGCCAACGTGTGCGCGGACCCTGTGTGCCTTGTGTCTGATGTGTCACCGCAGTCTCTATCGCCCATTGGCGATTGAACTGAAATTGCAAACCGAAACCCACCGAGCCGATCCGGTAAACGGTGTCATCCCGAACAGCGCGTGCATGGTCAGCGAAGACAAAGGCCTCGGGCGCATCGACCCCACGCCAGGACAGCGGCTGGTGCAGCGCCGCCTGAATGGCCTGACCCGATCGCCCATAAACCGAGCCCGGATCAAATCCCCGCACAGATGCGCTGCCACCGGCAATCCATACGTCTGACGCATCGGGTTGCCGACCATCCGCCCAGCGGGCTTGTCCATTCAGACGCAAAACAGGCCCTTGTACAGCCCGCAAGCGATATGCCAGGGAACCAAAAACTTCCGCGTAACCATAGGTGTTCGTCAAACGCCGGGCACTGTTGAGCGCCCCACGCAAAGTCGCGCGCTCGGCACCCGAGGCGGGGTCAACAACCCAATCGGTCGAGGCGGCCAGCGTGAATCGTTGAACCGATCGGTCTGACAATGTGGCTCCGGCCACCTGTGATGTGGATTGAACCTGCACCACAGAACCTGACAAACGCCAAAGCTGTCCGGGCGCCCAGTAAAGGTGGTGCGCCAGTTCCAACAACAACGAACTGGAGGCGCCCTCTATCAACAAATCTGCTTTTCCCGCCTCCTGGGAAGCGACCACTGTGCGCGATCGGGAGGCCGTAGCGCTACCGCCCAACCGCCAGCCTTGTTGCCCAATGGGCAAACCACCAGACAAACTCATGGTGCTTGCAGTCGGGCCGGCAATGACCATGCCATCAACGCGCCCACCGACAGCAGACACGGGGTAATGTCTGAAACCGGCCATCAGGCTGTTGCCCACTGTGCGACCAGACCCTACACCCGGCATTTCAGTCATGGCCCAGTATTGCAGGGCTGGCGCTTCGGGCACCCGGACCTCCAGGTCACTTTGGCCAAACTGTTGACCCGCCACGTATTGGCCTTCGGCAAAATAGTCGCTTACGGCATTGAACACATCCAGCCGCTTGGCCAGAGGTTCAGGACGGATCACGGCGCCAGGCGTCAAATCAAACCAGCTCGCCAGCCATGCAGCATCGGGCTTGTCGCTGCCCTTGAAGCGGACTTCACCAAGCGTACCCTCTACCAGCAGCACCTTGAGCACACCGGTTTGCAAGTTTTGAGGCGGCACCACGGGTACCGCAGACTGCACACCCATCGCCAGGTACAAGGCCTGGATGTCGCGCAACAGAGCGTTCAAATCCTCACTGCCGACATCGCGCCCCAGATAAGGCTGTACAACACCGCGCAACTGGGCATCGCTGAGCAACAGGCTGGCAGAAAACAAAACCTCTTTCAAAAAAATCTGGCCTTTGAGCACCGGGCCTTCGGGCAGCTGCAAAGGCTCTGCGGTTTCGGGGCGACTTACAACTGGTGGAAAGGGCATGGAACGCTCTGCGCGGCGGAGTTCATCCTGCATGCGCAAGGCCGGATCTAACGGTACGTCGACCGCTTGAGCGGGGGGCACCCAGAAGCAAAAAAGGCCGCCGCACAGCGTCAGCCAGAAATGAGCGCGCTGGCTCATGGCGGAGGAATTTGCTGACATGAGCCCCTCGAAGGTGTGGCGCAGATCCGGCCATCTGTCCATGTGGCGCCATCAAGAATTGCATCTGTGAAGTCAACATTAGTCAGTATGGCGCCTGTGAAATCAGCGTTACTCAATATGGCACCCATGAAATTAGTAAAGTTCATGATGGATTTATTCAATTTAGCTTTGCGCAAATTGGCATAGCTGAAGTCAACGTCATTAGCGATTACATAGGTCAAGTCAGCAGCAACCATTGAGGCGCGATTAAATTTGATACGAGACATGTTCACATGAGTTAGATTGCCACCCATAAGCACGCCATCCAAATTCAAACCATTGAATACAACATCGGAAAGATTAGAGCTAGTAAAGTTAGCTGGCGAATTTCCGGCCCCAGTCAAAACGGCCCCAGAGAAGTCCACATGCGAAAGATTGGAACCACTCATATTGGCTCCAGACACTTGCGTGCTGTCCCACAAAATCTTGAACAATGCGAAGTCATCAAGTGACAAAACCGAAGGGTCCGTAATTCGAACCAACCAAGAATTTTTCAAATTGACATTAGCCAACTCTGATTCTGTCAATTGGTAAGCCCCCAACTGAGCTCCCGAGAAATTGCAATTACTGCAAATGATCGGAACCCTGACTCTGAGCGCAGCGAGGTCATGTAAGTTGGCCGTTGTCACTAGGCTATCGCCAAACCAGGCAAAGACCTGAGTCGTATCGACGGCACCTGCGGCCGCAATGATGCGAACTTCGTAGCGAGGCGCAGGTTTCACATAGTCCTGCCGATGAAGCCAATGGTTGCTGATCTCACGGTTTGAGGCATCCATGCGCCAAAGCAACTGTTGGTTCTCATCGTAGAGCTCCACCGCGCTGATGACTTGCAACATCCGGTCGCTCATCGACAAGGTGATGTAGCCTGAATTGACCAAGTCGAAGTAAAACTTGTCGACCCCCACCGCGGCGGTGTCGCCGCCCTGGGGCAATGGGCTGCCCACAGCCGATTCCAGCTGCAAGGAAATGCCACCCGAGCCGCGTTGCGCCACGATGCCGGATTCGGCGCGAACGGGCTCGTACAACTCCCGCTCGGTCACGTTGAACTGGGGCACAAACGCCGACCCTGAGCCACCACAAGCGACCAACAGCGTCGCTGTCATCGCACCCGCGATGTATCGCGCCCAACTTTTGATATGCCGCATCTTCAATCCCTTATCCCTGCACAAACACTGCACGGTCCGGATGGTTGAGACCACCCGGATCGACTCAGCTCTTAACGACCAGTGATCGAGTTGACCGAACGGTTGCCCACCGCCATGGCGATGGTGCTGTTGCCGTTGATGTTCACGCTGCCGCCTGTCGCACCCATGCTGCCGCTGACTTGCACATTGGTGTTGCTGACCGACGCGGTCACCGAAGCCAGGTTGTATTGCACGCTGGTGATCGAGGCGCTGGCCGTGTTCAGGCCGGGCGCCAGCGCGCTGACCACCACCGCGTTGTTGGCGGAGTTGCCATAAGCCATCGACAAGAGCTGGTTGGCCGATGCGTTGAATGAACCTCCGTTCAAAGCGCCGCCCACTTGCGCGCCTCCGACCGTGATGCCATTGATGGCAGATTGGATGCCTGTTACTGATGTACCCGTAGATTGCGAATTCAAGACTGCAAAGGTTGGCGATGTGGCACTGGACCCCGCTGCCGCGATGCCGTTGGTGGCCGTGGCGTTCAAGGCGTTGTTGGCCACGTTACCGGTGGCTTGTGCCGTCACGGTGTTGTCTTGCACAGTCACGACCGCATTACCAGCCACGCTGCCGAACTCAGCGCCAATGGCCGATGCAGCGTTGACCGTTGCTTTGACTGTCGTGGCATCCACCATGTCTTGCACGTTGTTGACCACACCCGATGCTTCCAATCGGTTGGTGGCAGCCAGTGTCAGGGCATTGTTGGCCGTGTTGGCGCTGGCGCGAGCCAGAACCGCATTGCCAGTGACCCCCACGTTGCCACCTGTGAACGAACCGCTTGTACTGAATCCGCTGGTACCGA